>FLNV01000821.1_pt1 | contig 12545 bp, 9 predicted proteins | sample 1140351 | NCBI WGS metagenome assembly FLNV01 (sample SAMEA3878207, study PRJEB12797) | bioreactor metagenome | biome: Moose rumen | place: Sweden | collected 2011-10 | reverse complement strand
GGGGGCCCTGCAGCTGCCCGCCGAGACCCGCACCGACCTGGTGCTGCCCGCCATGTCGCTGGGACAGGCTGTCGCGTGGTCGTCGAGCAACGAGCAGGCCATCAGCTCAGACGGCGTGCTGAAGGCACTGGCAAGCGACCAGACCGTGACGCTGACAGCCACCTGCGGCGACAACACCCGCACCTTCGCGGTGAAGGCTCTGGCCCGCGACATCACGAAGAACGTGCGCTATGAGCTGCCCAACTTGGACCTTACAGCCAACACGGCCGCCGGCTTTGATACCAACACCTTCGGCCTGGCTCCCGAGGGACTGCTGCAGGGACTGCGCTCATACACCTTCATCATGAAGGCCCGCGCCACTGCCAATAGCAAGCAGCCGCGCCTGTACGACTTCGGTTCTGGCTCTGGCAACAGCCTCTTCCTGCGCTGGCAGCCGCTGTCTGCCGGCATCAAGCTGAACGGTGGTACGACCACAATGGTCAACGGCACGACATCGCTGCAGGCAGGCCAGGACTATTTGCTGGCCGTAAGCTACGATGCCGCCTCGCATGTCACGCGCATATACATCAATGGTGAGCTGGAGGCCAGTGGCACCGCCAACCAGAACGAGGCTTACATGCTCTATGAGGTGGCTGCCGACACGCGCAACTACATAGGCCGCACACAGTGGTGGGACGGCTCGTACAAGAGCGACAACCAGGACTTCATTGGCACCATAGGCCAGCTGAGACTCTACGACGTGTGCCTCACCCGCCGCGAGATTTGCCAGCTGCAGGGGGTGGAGTATGTTGAGCCACAACTGCCGTCGGCCCTGGCCAACCCCGATTTTGAGGGGAGCTACAGTCCCATGCAGGGCAGCGGCGTGAGCAGCGACCGCGCCATCTATGTGCCCGAAGGCTGGACAGCCGACTATGCCACGCGCAACGAGAACGACCTGACTGCCCTGCAGAGCGGCGACCTATACTACAGCCAGTTCTTCGCCGCCAAGCCACAGAACACCGCCGGTGGACAGCACACCTACTGGGTGCGCCAGCGCTGGGGCAGCTCTGTGCTGGGCTTCTATCAGGAACTGCTGCTGCCTGCTGGCGGCTATCAGCTCAGCTTCGATGCCTACAGCTCTGACGCAGCCGAAAAGAGCTATGCATACGCCGACGGAACGCGGAAGGGCGTAACGGCTGCCGGTGTGTGGCAGACGCTGAGCCTCAACTTCGACAGCAATGGCGAGGAGCCCACGCGCATAGGCTTCGGCTCCACCCATGCCGACGCTGATGCCGAGCGCATCTGCGCCTTCGACAATTTCCACTTGACGCTGGTGGCACCTACCGGCATATCTGACGTCAACGCCGAACGCCGCCAGCCACAGGACGATGACATCTATGACCTGAGCGGCCGGCGCCTCAGCCGTAGGCCCGCCAAGGGACTCTACATACAGCAGCGCAACGTCAGGGTGGCACGGTGACAATAGGGAATTGACAATTGACAATTGACAATTGATAATTGATAATTGAGATTTGGAGATTTCGGTAGTCATCAACACCTACAATGCTGCGCGGCACCTGGAGCAGGTGCTACAGTCGGTCTCTGGTTTCGACGAGGTGCTGCTGTGCGACATGGAGAGTACGGACGACACGCTTGACATAGCGCGGCGACACGGCTGCCGCGTGGTCACGTTTCCCAAGGCCGACCACAAGAGCGCAGAACCGGCACGAACGTTTGCCATACAGTCGGCAGCGTGTCCGTGGGTGCTGGTGGTCGATGCTGATGAGCTGGTGACACCGCAGCTGAGAGAACGGCTATACCACCATATCAGCCAGCCAGACTGCGCCCAGGGACTCTACCTGCCTCGCCAGAACCTGTTCATGGGCAGACCGCTGCGCTGCGCATGGCCCGACTACCAGCTGCGCTTCTTCGTGCGCGAGGGTACCGTCTGGCCACCGCACGTACACACATTCCCCACGGTGAAGGGACGGGTGGAGAAGCTGCCTGCACGCAGGGAGCTGGCACTGTACCACTTGGCCAATGACAGCATACATGCCATCATGGAGAAGGACAACCGCTACAGCGACGACGACGTGATGAAGAAGGCCGGACGCAGGTATGGTGTCGGAGCGCTGCTGTGGCGACCATGCTGGCGCTTCGTCAAGTGCTACGTGCTGGAGGGAGGCTGGCGCGACGGCGTGCGCGGGCTGATATATGCAGGACTGAAGGCTACATACCAGTTTGAGCTGGTGGCAAAAATCATCGAGAAAGAGCAACGAGCGAAAGCATGAACATATTCTACATAATCTTCGGCGACAAGACCATTCACCATGTTCAGGCTTACCTGTCGATACGCAGCCTACAGAAGCAGCTTGGAGCCGGGGACAGAATCACCGTTGTCACCACCACACCACAATACTACCGTGCAGCGGGAACCGACGTGATAGCCATCGACGACGACAGGGTGAGAGAGTGGGAGGGACCCCACCAGTTCTTCTGGCGTGTGAAGCTGAAGGCGATAGAGGCAATGGCACTGCGCTGCCCCGCCGACCACCTGATGTATCTTGACACCGACACCTTCCTGCATGGCAGCCTGGCAGAGCTGAAGGGCAAGCTGGACGCCGGGGGCGGACTGATGCATGCAGACGAGGGCCACCCGTCGCAGATGATGTCGCGGGCGCTACGCATGTGGCAGCGTGTAGGCGGACGCACATACGCCGGCATTACCTTGGGACCGCAGCACAACATGTGGAATGCGGGAGTGGTGGCCATTCCACGCGACAAGTTGCGTGAGGTGGCAGAGACGGCACTCGCCCTGTGCGATGCAATGCTCGACGACGGGGCCGAGCCCGTGGTGGTGGAGCAGTATGCTCTTTCCATAGCCTTGCATGAGAAGGCGGGGCTGGCCGCTGCCGAACCGTTCATCGGCCACTACTGGGGCAACAAGGTAGAGTGGACGAGCATGGCATACGACCTGATGGCCACGGCATATATGGAGGGCCTCGGCATGGACGATGCCATAGCGAGACTGGACATCGACAGCATGATGCAGACTCCGGTCTATGTTCACCATTCTTCCACCGCGGCAAGGCTGACACAACTGCTGTCGCGTGTGTGGAAGGACAAGGATTTCAGATACGCTAAGCATTGACAGGATGATCTTCGCCAGAGACAAGGGCAGAATGTGCAACAACCTGCTGCAATATGGGCACGTGTATGCCTGGGGCAGGGAACACGGCAGGCGAACCATGTCGATGCGCTTTGCCTACAAGTACCCTTATTTCCATATATGCGACACGAGGTATCACAATTTCGCCACCTACCTGTTTGCAAAGTACGGCAGCAAACTGCGACTTATACCCACCGTGGCTTTCAGCACCGAGGACGCAGACACAACGGAGCTGGAACGGCGTATGGAGCAGAGCCGACTGATAGTGGCAGAGGGGTGGTATGCCCGATGGTACGACCTGTTCCTGAAGTACAAGGGTGAGATCATTCGGCTTTTTGATTTCAAGCCAAAGGTGAAGGAGCTTGCCGTCAGGACACTGAAGGAACATGGGGGGGCGTGCAACCTGGGCGTACACATACGCCGTGGCGACTATCGCACATGGATGGGCGGCAGGTTCTTCTATAGCGACGAGCAGTACATCGGCGTGATAAGGCAGTTCTGCCGCCTGCACAGTGGCACCGCCGTTTTCATCTGTGGCAACGACCCAGAGCTGGACGAAGAGAAATACCGCAGCGAGCTGGGCGGGCGCGTATGCTTCGCCAAGGGCAATCCTGGCGAGGACCTTTGCCTGCTGTCAGAGTGCGACTACCTGGTGGGGGCGCCCAGCACGTTCACCCTGACGGCCTCTATGTACCACGACACGCCACTCTACTGGATAGAAGATCCGGCAGCGGAGCTGACAGAGGAGTCGTTTGGACACTTTGACCAACTGTTCAGACACATTAAATAGCAAATGCAGAAAGTCATATCGCTAATCATACCCGCGTACAATATGGAGCTGTTGCTCCCAAGGGCCGTGGAAAGTGTACTCGTCCCCACACATTCTGACGATGTGGAGATACTGATAGTGAACGACGGCAGCACGGACCACACGCTCGACATTGCCCGCAGATATGAAGATGAACACACAGGGAACGTAGTTGTTATAGACAAGGAGAATGGAAACTACGGCTCATGCATAAATGCGGCTCTGCGGGTGGCTAAGGGCAAGTATGTGAAAATACTGGATGCCGACGACTACTACGACACGGCCAACTTTGACCTTGTGGTGGGAGAGATGAAGAACCTGGACGTAGATCTCGTGGTGACACGCTTTGTCACTGTGGATGCCAATGGGAACAAAGGGCGCCCGCGAAACATACACTTGCCCCCAGGACAAACCGTAAGACTGGCTGACTATGTGGCGGACAGAAGCGTGCAGGGGCTGTGGATGCACGAAATAGCCTATAGGCGTGAAAACCTGATACGCATGGGCTACCACCAGCGCGAGGGAATATCCTACACCGACGTACAGTGGGGGTTCAGTCCGATGGCAACGGTGAAGACGCTGTACTACATCGACAAGCTGGTGTATATGTATTTCGTGGGACGTGAGGGCCAGTCGGTGTCTGCCGAAACGTACAGACGCCGCTTTGCCCAGGAGTTTGAATGTACCGAGGCCATGCTCGACGACTATGTTAGGGTGCGCTCAGACAGCAGCGACATAGCCGCCATGATGGCAGCGAAGATGGAGGGCAGGATAGCAGCGCTGTACAAACGGGCGCTGGTAAATCTTGGCGACTTCAGCAACGAGGCAATGGTGGGTTTCGATGAGAAGGTACGCCAGACAGTACCACGCATTCATCGGCAGTTGGGCAGGCGGTGGCTCAGCTTCCCCCTGTTCCCCATACGCTACATTCACCTGTGGCGGAAAGACCGCGACGGATGGCTGCTGCGCCAGTCTGTCATGTTGTTTAGAAAGTATCTTGCCTTGTCCAGTATGTGTAGCCACCGTTGACGCCGCCTTTCGCGTGCGTTGCGGCGGCGCAGCTCCGTCAGGAACTGGCTGTAGTCGTGCTGTGTGTCAACCAGCATAAACTCGCCGTGCAGCGACGGTGCTTGGCGTGGCTGCATATAGTCTGAGCCATACATGGCCCGCAGCATGTCGTCGTAGCCCACGGGTACCGGCATTTGCATGTCCTCGAAGGGCAGCAGCACCGTCTGTGAGAAATACTCCGGACGCAGGCCGAAGCTCACGTTGGGGCCAAAGCGGAAGGCTATGGCTCCCACATGCTCGCTGCTACCCACAGGGCAGGCGCGGAACATGTCCTCCAGACGGCCAAAGGCGTGTGCAAAGCCCTCACGGTCGATGTTGCGGCACGTCTGCATGGCCTGGACATAGCGGAAGGGGTGGGAGAAGAACCACCACACCCTGGGCGGACGACAATACAGCTCCAGGCCCGACATCAGTTGTCTTGTGTCCTTTTCAAGCCGTTCGCGCTGGGCAGCGTCGTCGGGTATGCCGTCATAGACGAAGATGTCGATGAAGATACCCTGATGGAAAGGCATATCGACATCGAAGGCGCGCACGGCCGCCGTGCCGTTCATGCGCAACTGGGCATGGCCGCGGGCATAGTGGGGCTCGGTGTAAGATGTCTGGAAATGGTATGGGGCGGTAAACTCCTGGGGTGCAATGGCCACCAGACGGTCGTAGTCGGGACGCATCATGCACAGGTCGATGTCGTCGTCCCACGGTATGAAGCCCTTGTGACGCACCGCGCCCAAGAGCGTGCCGCCATCGGCCCAGATGGACAGATGGTGGCGCTGGCACACGTCCAACAGTCGCCGTGTCAGCGTCAGCAGCACACAAGATAGTTCATAGTTCACAGTTCATAGTTTGTAGTCATTCTCCACTCTTAACTCATAATTCTTAACTCTTAACTTTGAAAGGCCTCATCTCCTTCTCACCGAAGGCATAGCATATCTGCTTCTGTGGCAGGCTTTCTACAAGTCGGATGGCAGCGGCAGTATCCATGTTCTTGTCTCTCAACATGCAGACTATCCGTGCCACGGTGTCCAGTGCCTGGTCGTCCCATCCGTAGCGGGCTATCTCCTGCGTGCCGAGACGTATCCCGTAGCCGTGGAAAAGGTTTTTGTGCTTCTTGTTCAGCGTTACGCGACAGTTGCTGGCATTCTCATACATGGTGTTCATCATCTCCTTGCTGGTGAAGATGTGTATCTGGTGCGTCTCTGAGATACGCCCGTGTATGTCGGCTATATTGAAGCCCTGTCGGCGTAGCTCGCTGCCTATGTAGTTGGAGCAGTGTACGACATGCTGCATGTAGTCGAGGCCAAAACGTTCGAACTCGACAAAGGCAAACAGCAGGCTTATCTTCTGGTGCATCTGCGAATGGCGCAGGTACTTCGGGTTGATCTCCGTTTCCATCAGGTCGTGCAGCCGCTCGTCGTTGGTCATTATAAGACCGGAGGCCGGACCTGGGAAGGTCTTGTGTGTACCACCGAACATGATGATGTTCTGCATGGTGAGCAGCGGGTTGGGACACAGACCGGCGGCAATCAGCCCCATCACCTGACTGCAGTCGTACAGCAGACAGCACTGGCGGGTGTCTATCAGTTCGACGTTCAGCGGCTTTATCAGGTCCGATGGAGCCAGCAGTATATAGCCTATCTTCTCCTTCCTCACCAGCTCGTTAACGGCTCTGTAGTCGAGGTCGTTCTCTGCCAGGTCGTAGGGGGCCTCGTAGGTCTGCACGCCTAAGCGTTCCACCACGGGCTTCACCGAGGCGTGGCCTCCATACTCCTTGCCAAGTATCATCATCTTCTCGCCAGGCTTGCATATTGTCTTGGTTATCATGTCTATGCAGTGCATGCCCGTAAATGGACGCGCGTCGGTGTATCTGGCACCGAAGATACGCTGGCAGATTTCAGACAGTTTCTGGTAGAAGGGAAACAGCTTCTCGCAGCCTATGAAGTTGTCGTCCATGTTGAACGAGTAGGTGTTGTTCATGATATAGCGCTCCTGGAAGCCAAGGGTCAGAGGCAGATTGGCAAAGGGCGAGATCACGTTCTCTGCAGCACACAACGGCAATGCCTGTTCGTGATAGTCGATGAAGTCGCGTGTCAGGCTGTATAGCTGCTCCAGTTCTGCCTGCGTGTCGGCTGTCTTCCTGTCATGCATCGGTGTCTCGCGGAAGACTTGCAGTCTGGGGTTCACCAGGTTGGGTATGGCTGTATAGTGGCGGTTCAGGTAGCTTATCTGCCGACTGCCGTCCTGCCGACTGCCGTCCGAATTGGTGTCGCAGATGTACGACGTGCCGGCCACCTCAAAGCGGAATAGCGACGGCCTTACCTTGTGCAGCGAGGCTAAACGCACTATGTCATTCTCCTTCACACACAGGATTTGGCACAGCTCCGACAGTATGCGCGAGCCAGAGTCGTAGCGGTATTTCTCGTCAAACTCACGCAACTCCTCCAGCGAGTCAAACTCGTTGATGACACCCGGCGCACAGCGTTTGGCGTACATATACAGCTCGCTGAGATGCTCGTCCTGTATGTCTGCCCAGAATTTCCCAGCTGTCTCTGGCAGGTCCTTTTCCTGTTCGATGAAGTCAATCATCCTGGCTGAGAAGCGTTCGGAGAAGAAAGCATATCCCAGTGTGACCCAGATGTCGTAGCACTTGTCGCCATACATCGTCTTCAGTATGCGGTCGTCATCGTCGGTCACAATGCCTCGCTCTGCCGTCTTGCCTGCCATGAAGATGGTACAGTAGTAAGAGTCGTAGGCATATCGCTGGAAGATGTTCTCCGTGAAGTACAAATCCGACGATGTGATGATGGTGTTCTTCAGGTATTGTCTGGCAGCATACACGCTGGCATGGTTGTTGCGCGTGGCATAGTCTGTGGCCTCAACCAGCGTGACGCCATACTTGTCGGTCAGGTATTCGAACTGCTCCTTCATGTATCCCACCACAATGACTATTTGCTGTATGCCGCGTTCACGCAGCTGGCGTATCTGGCGCTCTATCAGTACCTCGCCTTTCACCCGCAGCAGTCCTTTCGGCTTCTCTAAGTTCAGCGGCACAAAGCGTGTGGACATGCCTGCAGCAAGTATCACGGCGTTGTCTATGCGATGGGCTTCAAGGCACGCTTGTGCCTTTGTGGTCAGCTGTTCGCCCTCTATGTATCCTGCCGCTTCCAGACTGGCGCAGGCTTCGGCCACAGCGGCTTCCGACTTGAACAGCATGCGCGCCATGTCACTGACACGGCAACTGTGGTTTTCGTCCAAGTAGGACAGTATGTCAAACTCTGTTTTCTTTATCATTTTATTCAACTATTAACGCCATAACAGCATGGCATTCGTATTTCCGCGGCAAAAGTAATTAAATATTTTGACATTATTAACGTATTTTTGATAAAAAGTTGCAATTACGGAAAAGCGGTGGCGAAATGCGCATCTTGCATCGCCACCGCTTGTTTGTGAATGATAAGAAACTATCAGAAATAGTAGGCAACGCCTATCTGCCAGCTGTTGCTCTTCAGGTCGCCGGTGATGGCTTCCTTTGCCAGCTCGGTGGCGGCGGTAGAGGCACTGTTGACAATAGAGCTTATGCTGTAGTCGCCAGTCTTGCCGAGAGCTAGGTTGTAGCGACCGTAAACCTCGAAATGGTTCAGCACAGTGGCACCCACGGAGAAGTTGACCGACAGGTTGCTGGACTTGAGCGAGTAGCCTCCCAGGTTGTAGGCGCTGTTGTCGGTGGGATTGGTGATGGTACCGAGCGACCAGTTCTTGTCGCCGATGTTGAAGCCGAACTGCGGACCCACGGCAGCATGTATAGAGGCAATGCTGCCCAGGCCGAGGCTGTAGCGCACGTTGATGGGAATGTTGATGTACTGCTGCTTCACCGTCTCGTCCACCACTTCTGTACCGTTGGTGCTTGAGCCATTGAAGCTGCGCTGGTCATAGACGATTGAGGCGTCGAGGGCCAAGCCCACCACGGGTACGGTGAACTTCACCTTCGGGCCGACAAAGAAGCCTGTGCGGTTGTCCTTGGCCAGGGCGTCGCTGCTGAACTTCATGTCTGTGATGTTGAGACCGCCGGTCAGACCCCAGTCGAACTGAGCCTGTGCGGGTTGTGCGGCGCAGATGGCCACCAGTGCTACGATAGCTGAGAAAAACTTTTTCATAAGCATGTTATTTAATAGATTAGGAGTTTAGGAGGTTTAATGCCGTTGCCTGCGGACGCTGACGCGACCAGTGGAACTGCTGGAGGAACTGCTGCGCTTGCGTGCGGCACGTGCTGTGCCACTCTCTTTATTGGCCTTGGCTGCAGCCTTGGCAGCAGCTTTGTCGGCTTTTTCCTTTTCGCGGGCCAGTCGGCGTGCCTCTTTCGGATCAACCTTGGCTAAAGAGTCGAGAGCCAGAGTGGTGCTGTCCTTCTTCTCTGGTTGCATGGTGCTGCCAAACAGCCCCTTGCGGAACGCCTCCAGCTCTGCCTCGATGCGCGCCTGCTCCTGCCGCATGGCCGAGTCGGTGGGACAGTACTGCGCCAGCGTCTTGCCCAGCATGTTGTTGGTCTTGTATATCTTGCCCTGATAGCGGTTCATGGTGAAATAGTCGTCCATCGACATGGTGGCGGCGTTGTTCAGGTTGCTGGTCATGATGGTCTGACGCGACAGAAACGGCTCCAAGTCGCTGTACTTGATCCAGAAGAGCGGGTACTTGCTGGCCTCGCCGCCGAAGTCGTCCTCGCGTAGCATGACGGGGCAGAGCGCCAGCACCTTGATGTGGAAGGCTGCGTTCTGCTGGTCGTAGTAGGCCGACTCCTTGATGTAGTACATCTTCACCTCGGCCGAGGGAATGTCGCTGTTATCGACTTGCAGCTTGCCGTCCTTCTCCTCGTAGAAGATGTGGTAGTTGTCTAACACGGTCTTCATGTCCACCTTGGCCGTGGCCTCGAACGACTCGTTGCCGTCTAATCTGTACTCATAGACGGGGATATAGCCGTTGAGTGCCAGCTTGAAGGCGTATGTGAATAGGTTGAGCTGCTTGCCGATGGGCTCGGTGGGATAGTAGAGTCCGCTGTTAGCCTCTTCCTCAAGGTTCAGCTCGCGATAGATGTCGCGTCGCCACACCACGTCCTCTGGCATGTCGAGGGCGGTGGGATAGCTGATCTGCATGCGCCGTGTCATCTGCTGTCCGCCCTGCTTCTGCTGTTGCTGCTTGGCGTTCTGCTGTTGCTGCGCTGACTGGTTGCGTCGGTTCTTGGGCTGCGCCGAACAAGTTGAAAATTGAAGATTGAAAATTGAAAATTGTAGGCAAACCGCCACAAGAATCAATCTCAATGTCCAGTTTTCATTCCGTGTAATCGCAATTCGTTTCATATCTATTTTCAATCTTCAATTTTCTATCTTCATTTCACGATGACCTCCATGGCACCCTGCAAGGTACGCTCCATGCCATCGGGGCCGACGGCGTTCACGCGTGTGATGTAGAAGCGGCGGTTGCGCTGCAGCTTGCGGAAGGTCTCTTTCTGCCGGGCAGAGAAATGGTTGCCCTCTGAGATCATCGGCACGGCGTTACCCATGTTGTCGTAGAAGACCGTCTCGAATGCCTTCACCTGGAAGGCGATGTCCAGAATGCCGTCGTCGATGGCGGCACCCAGCGTCTCTATGCTCATCAGCTGCGCTTTGGCCATGCCGCCGCCCTTGTAGCGTATGGGATTGTTATGCTCGTCCTGCATGGCGATGTAGGGCGTGGGGTCGGGCAGGCGGCGTACGCGGAAGGTGAACTGTCCCATCTGCTGCGGGCGACCCGTGTTGGTGCTGGTGACGGTGATGACCGCGTCCTGTCCCACCTTGGCCGGACGGGCGATGTAGCGGCCCGGGCCGTTGGGCGTGAGCGTTCCGCCCGTCATCGAGGCCTGTATCTTGTTGACCGGCACGCCCGGCACAGAGATGCTGATGGGGTTGTTGTAGCCGGCATAGAGCATGTTCATCAGGTCGGCCGACACGGTGGCACTCGGGTCCACCACCGAGTATTTCTGTTCAAAGTCGCGACGGATAATGTCGCCATTGCCATTGACCACCTGCAGGTAGCCGCTCAGGGTGAAGTCGCCGGTGCGGTTGGTCAGCACCTCGTAGATATTGTCCTTCAGGTCCATCTTCTTCCCGCCGATATACACCTCGGGTGTCTGCGTGGTATCGACGGCAGCCATGACAATCTTGGCCGTGAACCTATCGCCGCGGACAATGGTCTGCGAGTTGGGTATGACGAAGGACTCGAGCAGGTTGACGCGTATGTCCTTCACGTCGATGTTCGACTCCAGCTCGTGCAGCACCTCGCCCTCGGCATAGCGCACGTCGTTCTGCAGCTTGGACAGCAGCGTGACGGCTGCGCTGGCGGGCATGGCCTCGAACATATACTCCTGCCAGTTCTTGCCAAGCACCCCAGCGGGTACCTCTGTTGAGAGGTTGCTGGCAATGATTTTCTTCATCTTTGGGTCGTCTATGAGCTGCAGGATGCGGTAGCGGAAGTGGTTGACGGCATCGTAGAGTTCGCCGCCGCGCCCCTTGCCAGGCGCGAGCATTATCTGGTTGGCAGCCTCGAGGTCCTCTTTGTTGCGCAGACTGTGCGGGTTGGCATCGCTGCCGTCGGCCTCCTGTGCGATGGCCATTTTCAGTTCGTCGGCCAGGTTGTACAGTGTGGAGCTGAGGCGTTTCACCATCATGGCCTTGTCGTACCATGGCTTCACCTTTTGCGGGTTGGCCTTCATCTGCGCATCAAAGTTGTCATATATAGCCGCATTCTGCTTCTCGGCATTGCCGGTGGTGCGGTTCAGGCTTTCCTCCACTATGGAGAAGCCGTTGAGCACCTCGTTAGAGACGTTCAGCGCCAACATCGCCATCAGCACCACATACATGAGGTTGATCATCTTCTGGCGAGGAGATACCGGTCGTTTCTTGATAGCCATTTATTAGGAGTTGGGGAGTTGGGGAGTAAGGAGGTGAGGAGTAAGGAGTAAGGAGTAAGGAGGTGAGGAGTAATGAGTTTAGGAGTTTGGTACGGTGACGGTCATGGCCTTTATCATGCGCGTGTAGATGTCGTTGAGCTGCTGTATCTGCTCAGCCATGCGCTGCGTCTGCGCCACTATCTGATCCTGCGTGCCCATCTGCGCGGAAGCGCCCTTGAGCTGCAGCTCGTAAATCTTGGTTATGCCGGTCAGCGTGCGGTTCAGGTTCTCTATCTCTTCGCTGTTGCGCGTCAGGTGCTGGCTGTACTCGGCCAGCTGCTGCAGCGTCTCTGTCAGCTCGCGCAGCTGCTCCACGAAGCCCTTTGTGGCCTCTTCCATCTCCTCGCCGTCGATTTGCGGCACAGAGGGTGTAGCGCCGCCACCGATGACAACCGATCCGCCCACGATGCCCTCGGCACCACCTACAGCCGAGGACTCGCCGCCCTCGCCGATGGCTACAGGTCCGCTGGCACCGCCACCAATGATGACAGGGCCACCGCCACCAATAACGCCGCCGCCCACGGAGCCACCGCCCACTACAGCGCCGC
>FLNV01000288.1_pt1 | contig 12572 bp, 9 predicted proteins | sample 1140351 | NCBI WGS metagenome assembly FLNV01 (sample SAMEA3878207, study PRJEB12797) | bioreactor metagenome | biome: Moose rumen | place: Sweden | collected 2011-10 | reverse complement strand
CATGACCACCGTCCTTTTCCGCCCTAACTTCTCATTCGGCGACAGCGAGTCGAACGGACATGGCAACAACGCCACCTTCAACGACGACCCCTACGAGCAGGCGGAGGTTGACAACCCGCTTGAGGACATGGAAAAGATTGACCACGACATCAAGGTGAACCAGAACATCACCGGTTCTAAGAGCGAGGGCGACAACTACAGCTTCAACGGAAACCTCATCATGAACCGCCGCCTGAACAACGTGGGACGCAACTTCTCCATACAGATGGGCGGCTCATACAACAAGAACGAGAACAAGAGCTTCAGCCTGAGCGACGTCACCTACTTCCAGTTCGACGACTCCCTCGCACTGACCTACCGTTACCGCACAACTCCCAACAAGTCGAAGAACTTCAACATAGGCTTCAACTACAGCGAGCCGCTGATCGCAAAGAAACTCTTCCTCCAGACATCCTACCGATTCAGCTACCAGAACAACCACAGCGACGGGAAGGCATACGACATGGGAGGAGTGGACCAACTCATCACCGACATCAGAAACACAGGAGCAGGCTATCTGCCATGGGACTACTACGAATACCTGGACGACGACCTGAGCCGCTACACCGACAACACGAACTACATCCACAATATCGACGTGCAACTCAGGCTGGTGACACCCAAAATCAACATGAACGTAGGCGTGAACATACAGCCACAGCGCCAACGGATGGAATACAACTACCAGTCGCTGGACACCATCGCCACTCGAAACTACATCCGAGTATCACCTACCCTCAACTTCCGCTACCGGTTCAACAAGCAGCACACACTGCGCATACGCTACCGAGGACAGACACAGCAGCCCAGCATCACCGACCTGTTCAACATGACCGACAACTCCAACCCGCTGAACATACGCCTGGGTAACCCGAACCTCTCGCCATCATTCAACAACAACATCAGCGTGGACTGGAACAACTACCTATCGACAACGATGCAGAGCTTCGTGGCAAGACTCAGCTTCCAAAACACGCTGAACGCCATCGAGAGCCGAACACAGTACAACGAGGAGACCGGTGGACGCATCACACAGCCCACCAACGTGGACGGTAACTGGAGCCTGAACGGAAACTTCGGATGGAACCGACCGATATTCCTCGACAACCTCACCTTCAACACCAACACGTCGTCGAGCTACCGCAACAACGTGGGATATATCTACCAGAACAACCAGTCGCTGAAGAATAAGGTGAAGAGCTTCTCCCTAGGAGAGAACATACGCCTGAACTACCGAACGGACTACAGCATGGGAAGCTGGGACGTAAGCCTGAACGGCAATATCAACTACAACAACCAGAAGAGCGAGCTCGTGCCGACCAACAACCGCAGCACATACGACTTCTCCTATGGCGGCAGCTACAACCTGAGCATGGACAACGGATTCGGATTCTCCACAAACCTGAGCATGAACAGCCGCCGCGGATATGCCAGCCGCGACATGAACACGAACGAGCTGATTTGGAACGCACAGGTGTCATACCGCTTCCTGAAAGGCAAGGCTGCCACCATCTCCCTACAGGCATACGACATTCTCGCACAACGCAGCAACATCAGCCGAACCATCAACGCCACGATGCGGAGAGACAGCGAGACAAACGCCATATACTCCTACCTCATGGCACACTTCATCTACCGATTCAACATGTTCGGAGGACGTAACGCCAACCGCGGAGGAAACAACGACCGCGGAGGATATATGCGCAACTACGACGAGAACGGAGGACGTGGAGGATATGAGGACGGCGGCGGAAACCGTGGAGGAGGGAACCGAGGCGGTGGTGAAGGCGGAAACCGCGGTGGAGGCGGTGGAGACAACCGAGGAGGAGGAGGATTCTCCGACTGATGCCATCCAGACGAACTGATGCAAGGGATTTTCAAGTGAAGAAAAAAATTCCGCTCTTTCCTTCAACCTGACAACAAAACAGAACAGAATATCAAAAAGCTGACATTATTTAGAATCCTATTCCAAATATCCCCAAAAACATAGATAGAATCGCCCATTTTTCATAACTTTGCATACAAAAAGTTATAGAAAATGGGTAATTTTATTTTAGCAGACAATCAGGACCTCACCCGCTTCGCCATTGAGCGAATCATCAGAGAGGACGAACGGAATCAGGTCCGCCGCGCACGCGACAAAGCCGGACTGCTCCAGCTGCTGCAGGAGAACGAGAACTCGACAGTCGTCCTCGACTATACATTGTTCAACTTCGTGGACGAGGACCAGCTGCTGGTGATCAGCGAACGCTACGCCATGACGAACTGGCTGCTGCTCAGCGACGAGCTGACGGAGAAATTCCTCCGCCGCATCATCTACTCCTCCCATGCCTTCAGCGTCGTGTTCAAGGACAGTCCGATTCAGCATATCCGCGAGGCACTCCTCTCAGCAGGCCAAGGCCAGCGGTACATCAGCCAGCGGGCGATGGAGATGCTGCTGGAAAGCCGGCGGGAGGAAGGGGAGACTGAAGTGCTGACCGCCACCGAGATGGCCATCGTGAAACTGATTTCACAGGGGAAGACAACGAAGGAAATCGCCACGGAGCGGTTCTCAAGCATCCATACCATCACCACCCACCGGAAGAACATCTTCCGAAAGCTGAACGTGAACACGGCGCACGAAGTAATCAAATACGCGCTCCGAGCCGGATGGGTGGACCCGTCTGAGTTCTATATATAAAAGCACAGTAAAAGAAAAAAAATTCTGTATATAAAATCAAAGGCAGGCCCGCTTATGCGAGAGCCTGCCTGATGTCATTCAGGATATCCTCCGGATTTTCCAGCCCCAGACTGATACGAACCGTAGTGTCATCCACGCCCATGTCAGCCCGCTGACCATCATTGAAAAGTCCGAAGATGGTGGACGCCGGATGGATGGCGAGCGTCTTGCGGTCAAAGAGGTTGGTGGCACGGCGGACGACCTGCAGACGGTCGATGAAGTCGAAGGCCTGCTCACGCGTGTCCAGGTCGATGGTGAACACAGCGCCGGGGAGCGGTCCGAACTGGCGGAGCGACAGCTCATGGAACGGATTGTCGTCCAGCCCCGTGTAGTTGACACGTTTGATATCCGTTATTTCCTTGCATTCTTGTGCCAGCCATAGCGTGGACTCTGCCTGACGGCGGAACCGGATGTCGAGCGTGTCGAGTCCCAGCGTCTCCATATACGCCACCTGCGGAGTCATCAGCGCCCCGAGATTCGTGACCAACTCTGTCTTTACCCGGGCGGTAAACGCCATCTTCTTTCCCACTTTCTTCGTCTTTGCCGCCAGCAGCGGATTGGACGAGCGGCTCCAGTCGAAACGACCATAGTCGATAATCAGACCGCCAAGACCGGTTCCGCCTCCGGAGATATATTTCGTGCTTGATATCAGCTCGATGTCTACTCCCCAAAGGCTTGCATGAAAGGCGGAGAACGGCACGATGGTGGTGTCCGCCATCAACGGAACCCCGTGCCGGTGTGCGATGTCCGCCAGCCGGCTGATGTCAGCAACGAACAATTGCGGATTTGTGATGATCTCGAAGAAGAGCGCGCAGGTGTTCCCGTCAATCAGTTGCTCCACCTGCTCCGGGGCGGTGAAGTCCGCAAACCGGGGCTCGATTCCCATGGTTCCGAGCGTGTCGCGGATGAGTGACACCGAGTTGCCGAAGAGATGCTTCGACGCCACGATATTGAGACCCTGTGCCGACACGGCGGTCAGCGCCGTGGCGATGGCAGCCATGCCGGTGTTGAGCGCCGTGACGCTGACCGCCTGCGTAGCCTGCCTCACCCTCTCCTCCAGGTAGGTGGTCGTGGGGTTGGCGATACGCGCATATGACGGCGCCATGGAGCGTCCGCAGAACGCGTCACTCATCGCCTGCGCCGACGGGAACTCAAATGCCGCCGTGAGATAGACCGGCATGGAGAGCGCCCCGTAAGCGTCCGGCTTCTGATATTTCGTAGTCAGGATTTTGGTTTCGTAATTCATCTTCCTATGATTTTCTTGACGGCGATGACCAGCTTGTCAACGTCCTCTCGTGTGTTGTAGAGTGCGAACGTGGGGCGGACGCTCATCTCATATCCCAAGGCCCGCAAAGCCGGCTGCGCACAGTGATGGCCGGCACGGACGGCGATACCCTCCTTGTCGAGGAGCGTGCCCGTCTCCGGCACAGGTATGCCGTCGAGCACGAAGGAAACGACCGACACCCTCTGCTTGGGGTCACCGATGAGCGTAAGACCTTTGATCTGCGACAGTTGCTCCCTCGCATACTCTGTGAGCTGGTGTTCGTGATGCTCGATATTGCGGATGCCGATATGGCTGACGTAATCAAGGGCAGCACCCAGACCGATGGCATCCGCCACGTTGGGAGTGCCGGCCTCGAACCGGGCAGGAGGGACGTTATACTCCGTACGCTCAATGGTCACGTCCTTAATCATATTGCCTCCACCCTGCCACGGCTGCATCTTGTCAAGCAGGGACTTTCGTCCGTAGACCACCCCGATGCCGTTCGGTCCGTAGATCTTGTGTCCGCTGAAGACGAAGAAGTCAGCGCCGAGGGCCTGAACGTCCACTTTCGTGTGGGCGATGGACTGCGCTCCGTCAATCAGCACCGGGATATGGTGGCTGTGGGCGATGTCGATGATACGTTTCACGTCGTTGATGGTCCCGAAGGTGTTGTTGACATGTCCTACACTGACAAAGCGTGTGCGGGGAGTGATCAGCCGCTCCAGCTCAGAGAGGATGAGGTCGCCGTTCTTGTCGGTCGGTATGGCCTTCAGCTGGCACCCCTTCTCACGGCATACCTGCTGCCAAGGCACGATGTTGGCGTGGTGGTCGAGCTCTGAGACGATAACCTCGTCGCCCGGGGTGAGGAACTGCCGTCCGTAGGTCTGAGCCACGAGGTTGATGCCTTCCGTGGTGCCACGGACGAAGATAATCTCCTCGCTCGATGCGGCGTTGATGAAGCGCTGCGCCTTCTCCCGAGCCTCCTCGTAGGCGTCTGTGGCACGGGCAGCGAGGGTGTGCGCACCACGGTGGATATTCGAATTGTCATGTTTGTAGTAATCCGAAATCCGGTCAATCACCTGTATCGGCTTTTGCGTCGTCGCACCGTTGTCGAGCCAGACTAGGTCATGGCCGTTCACCTTCTGCTGAAGCACGGGGAAGTCCTTACGGATCTGCTCCGTGTTGAGCGTGTCAGCCTCCTCATAGTTGAGGTCGCGCAGGATCTGCGTCTCAGGGATGCCGATGCCAAAGCCGGCCTCATGGGGGATGGTTCCGGACGACGCTTTCCCGTCGTCATCCCCCACGTATGGGAGTCCGGGAAAACCGTCCCCACCCTCCAGCAGGCGTCTGAACCCCTGCTCCAGCTCGTCGAGCCGGAGCTCCTCGTCGGGAAGGACCTGCCTGCGCACACTGCGGAAGTCCTCAGGACAATATCTTTGTGCGATTTCACGCAACCGGACGAGTTCACCCCCGTCGGTTGCGGAAAAGCTGTTAAGTTCAGATAGATTCAACATTATTTCTCTACTTTATTTCTATGCTGATAATCATGGTAATACCCCACCTCCACATTCTCGAGGACGGCGATGGCGTCGTCGGTGAGGGCTGCGAGCGAGAAGTATTTGGTAAGGAGATAGGATGCCACACCGAACTTGTCGAGCCCCATGAGCCGTGCACTCAGACTGGGCGCAATCTCCCCGGGAATCCCGCTCTGATGAAGGCCGATGACACCCTGGCTCTGCTCCCCCACCCTGACAAGGATGATTTTCGTGGTGCCGACCCCGCGGCCGGTGAGATACTGTCCTTCCACCTCCACCTTGTCGGACGGGATGATGGGCACTCCTCTCCAGAGGATGACTTTCGTGCCGAAGAGGTCGGTGGTCACGGGAGGTACCCCTCTCCATGTGCACTCGCGCTCAAAGGCGGCGATGGCACGGGGGTGTGCGATGAAGAATGCCGGCTCCTTCCAGACGAGCGACAGCAGCTCGTCAAGGTCGTCAGGCGTGGGTGACCCATAGCGGGTAGTTATTCTGTAAGCGGGGTTGACTGCAGCGAGCAGTCCGAACTTACGGTTGTTGATGAGTTCCCATTCCTGACGTTCCTTGATGCTCTCGATGGACAGCCGCAACTGCTCCTCCAGCTGGTTATAGGGGTTGTTATAGAGGTCGGACACACGCGTATGCACACGAACCACGGTCTGCAGTGTGTTCAGGCTGTATTCCGTAGGGTTCTCCTCGTAGTCGATATAGGTCTCGGGGATGATGTTGTCCTCCTCATGGCCGCTGACCAGGTCGATATGCTTCTCGCCGTGGTCGTTCACCGTGGCCTTCAGACGGAGCTGCTTGTCAACCGCCTTGTTGAATGTCTCCCGGAAGTCAGGCACCTCCTTGATGAACTTCTCCAGTTCCTTGAGCTTGAGGCCGAGGAACACCGTCGGCGTAAGCGCCCTGACCGAGACGGTAGACTCTGCATCGTCGAGCAGGTCGGCCTCACCGAAATATTCACCGTCGCCGAGCAGCGCGATCCTGAGTTCCTCACCGTGAGGTCCTTTGCTGATGACCTCCGCCTGGCCGCTCGCCACGATGAAGAAGCGCTGCTTGTCCACACCCTCTTTCACGAAGAGTTTTCCGAACTCTACCTCCTGGGTCTCAAATGAGCGTGCCAGACGGTTGACAATATCATCCTTGAATTCTGAGAACAGGGGTATCGCCTTCAGACTCTTGGCCGAGAAAGAGGGCTGGCCGTCGAGATACTGTATGGGAAGTCGCTCGCTCTTCCTGAGTTCCACTTTCGTGCGGTTCACGCGGAAGGTTCCTCCGCTGACCTGAACCCACGGCAGGAGCTTGAGCAATAGCCGGGGGGTGATGCTCCCCATCTGAGGAGGAGTCTTGGTTGTTGTCGCCAGTCGTCTGGCCGTCGCAGTCGTGACACTGCGCTGTAGATTTGAATCTGCCATAGTGAATGTTCGATTTTATTTTTGTATTATTACTTTATGCGTTGTTCCCTCCACATGCTCCACGCTGAGCACGTTGTAGCCCTGCTCTCGCGCGTTTCTCGGAACGTTGTCGAGCGGTTCGCCCTCTGCGAGCAGCACCTCGAGGATGTCGCCCGCCTGTAGTTTTGACAATTCGATTTTTGTCTTGACGAAGGTCATCGGGCAATGCTCCTTCGTGATGTCCAATACTTTTGTTGCCATGTTGTTGATGAGTTGAGTATTTAGGGTTGTATGTTTAAAGTTGAATGTGGAATGTCATTGGAATGGCTTTATTTTTCAGTCGTCAGATAAATAAAGTCTGTCCTCCGTCCGAGAGGTTGAGGAAGGATGCCACGCCGAGCACGTCCTTCACCTCCGGGATGAAGTCGTCCTTTGAAAGCCCGAGCACATGCATCGCCATCTCGCACGCATAGAAGTTGACGTCCAGCACTTTCGCCGCGTCGACCAGTTCCTCCAGTGTGGCCACATTGTTCTTCCGCATGAGTTTCCGGAATATCTTCGGGCCGATTCCCCAGAAATTGAACCGGCTGTTGGGAGCCACCTTCAGTCCGCCCATCATGAACCCGAAGGTCTTGGTGAGCCAGTTGCTTCCGATGAAGCTCCTGCCCTGTTTTCGCTTGATGGCGTCGAGTCCCCAGAAGGTGAAGAAGATGTTGACCTCGTAACCGACAGCAGCCGCACCAGTGGCGAGGGTGAAGACTGCCGTGAGCTTGTCGAAATCGCCGCTGAAGGCGATGATGCTGAGTTTTTTCTGGTTGCTCATGACTGTTCGAAATTAAAGAGTTGCGTACTGAGATAGCGTTCTCCTGTGTCGGGCAGCAGCACTACGATGGTCTTGCCTTCGTTCTCCGGCCTCCGGGCGATTTTCAGTGCCGCAGCCAGTGCCGCACCGGACGAGATGCCGGCTAGCACGCCGTCCGTCCTTGCCAGCAGCCGTCCAGCATCGAAAGCCTCACGATCCTTGATGCGTATGAGTTCATCATAGACATTCACGTCGAGGGTCTTCGGAAAAAATCCTGCCCCGATTCCCTGTATCTTATGAGGTCCAGGATTTCCGCCCGACAAGACGGGCGAGGTATGTGGTTCGACACCGATGATTTTTATACGCTCATCATATTGCCGCAGCACCTGCCCTACGCCGGTGATGGTGCCGCCTGTGCCGATTCCTGCCACGAAGAAATCAACCTGGCCGTCGGTGTCGCGGAGTATCTCCTCGGCAGTGGTCCGTCTGTGCACCTCCGGATTGACGGGATTCTCAAACTGCTGGGGGATATAGGCATCCTCGGTTTCGGCAGCCAGTTCCCGGGCCTTTCGCACCGCCCCGGCCATGCCCTCGTAAGCCGGAGTAAGCACGATTTCAGCACCGAGTGCCTTGAGCAGTTCACGCCTTTCCACCGACATGGCGTCGGGCATCGTGAGCACCAGACGGTAGCCTCTGATGGCGGCAATCAGGGCCAGCCCGATACCGGTATTGCCGCTGGTAGGCTCGATGATCGTGGTATGTGGGCCTATCAGTCCGTTACGCTCTGCACGCTCGATGAGCGCGAGGGCCGTCCGGTCCTTCACGCTTCTTGCCGGGTTGAAGGACTCCAGTTTCGCTACGAGGCGGGTTTTCAGGTTCAGCTCCCGCTCTATGCCGGAGAGCTCCAGCAACGGGGTATGCCCGATTAAGTCGATTAAGTTATGAGCGATTCTTGCCATAGTTGTTTGCGTTTAGAAATATGTTGCAAAGTTAGGACGATTTCGCCAATTACGAAATCGCCCTGATATGGCATTTATCGTACCACAAATATGGTAATGCACGTCTATCTGCCCAGGTCGTGGTCGGTCATAGCGCATACGCAGGAGTCTGACCACACGTTTTCCGCTGTCTCAACCATGTCGATGATGCTGTAGACTGGAAGGATAAGTCCCAGGACTGCCACCGGTGCTCCGATTCCGGCCATCAGCGAGAAGGTGAGGAAGAAACAGCCCATCGGAACGCCGGCGTTTCCCACAGCGGCAACGACGGAGATCAGGATCCAAAGCAGTATGGTGGGCAGTGTCAGGTCGACGCCTCCGTTCTGCATGACGAAGAGCGAGGTGACGAGGATGAACGCAGCACATCCGTTCATGTTGATGGTGGTGCAGATGGGAAGGACGAACCGCGCCACTTCTTTTTTCACGCCGAGGCGTTGCTCTGCCGACTCCATGGTGACGGGGAGCGTGGCCGCACTGCTTTTGGTGAAGAGTGCCATCAGCACGGCCGGACTCATCTTCGAGAGCACTTTCAACGGGTTGAGTCCCCTCGATAGCAGGAACAGGGGCAGGACGACAAAGAACTGGATGACGTTGCCCGCCAGCACCACCAGCACATATTTCCCGATAGAGCCGGCCATGGCGCCCGTCCCCGTCTGAGACGTGAGCAGCGCGGCGAACGCGACGATACCGACGGGGAGTGTCCAGATAAGCCATTTGACAAGCAGGAACAGCAAGTCCTGAAGTCCGTTCAGGGCGCTGACCACCACACGCTTCCCGTCCGTCTCCGGCAGTTTGGAGAGGCCGGTTCCGATGGCAAACGCCAGGAGAAGGAGTGCCAGGACATTCCCCTCGAGGAAAGGCCTGAGAATATTGTCTGGAATGACATTGATGATGTGGTCGTAATAGGATGACTCCTGTCCTTCAGGGATATTCTGCGAAGAGACGATGTCGGCCGGCAGGTTTTCTGGAGCGATTGTCCAGAAGAGAACAGCCCCGACAACGGCCGCGCAGAGAGTGGTCAGCAGGGTGTAACTGATGGTCCGTCGGAACAGCCGGCCGGTCCCCTGCCCCGTACCCATGCGTGTCATGGTGGTGATGACCGCCAGCACAATCGTAGGTACGGCCAGCAGCCGGAAGAGCCGTGTGTAAACTGTAGCCACGAAATCGGCAACGGCATCCACTGCAGGAATATGCAGCAATCCAAGCAAAGCTCCAAAGAGCAAAGCTCCTGTCCAAATAAGTATCTGACGCATGTGATGAAATGGGAGTAAAAGTGGGAGCAAAAATGGGAGTAAAAATGGGAGTAAAAGTGGGAGTAAAAATGGACGAAAGTGATTTGGGTGAGAATTTATAAGTCCAGTGTGAGGTTGAGGTAGATGTTGCGTCCTTTCTGCGGAATGTGGTTCCAGTCGGCATAGGTGGCATACCGCTTGTCGAAGACATTCTCGATGCCAGCCCTTAGCGTGAAGGGAGCAAAGACATACTGTGCGTTCAGATTGCACACGGCCCAGGGCCGTGCCTGCGTCTCACCATATTTCCGGCCATATTTCTGTTGCCTGGCATTACCTTTCAGCTCTACCCTGCCCTGCCATTTGCCGACAGAGACGACCAAGTCTGTGGCATAAGCCCAGGGAGCGATGAGCGGCAGGGGGTCACTGTCGGCATCCCTTCCGAGAGCATAGGAGAGCGAACCGTTCCACCGCAGCCAGCTGGTCAGTTCCCACTCCCCTTTCAGCGAGAAGTTGGCGATGGTGGCATGGCTGATATTTCCATACACCTTCACCCCCTCGGCTTCGACCGTCATGGGGCTGAGGCGGGTCTCCAACTGTCCGATGATATAATTTGAGAAGAAAAAAGCGTTGGCATCAAGCGTAAGCCTCAGCGTCTTGCCTGCCTGCCATTTTATCGTAGTGTTCACCTCCACTGCCGACTCGTTCTTCAGGTGGGGATTTCCGATGTAATCGTATTGGTCGAGCGTGTTGTTCAGATAATAGCCGTAAGCTTCCGTGACGGTAGGCGCGCGGCTTCCCCACCCGGCCCCGGCGGCAAGCTGGAGCGGTCCAAGCGGATGCGTATAGCTGACGGCTATGCGGCCGGTGGTCTGATGGTAGGTGTCGCCCATTTGAGGGAAGAAAACCTTCAGGGCCTTGAATCCCTCCTCGCTGTTCAGTTTCTGATGCTGCCAGGCCATCTTCGCCGAGACCGAGAAACTTCGTCCTCCCGTCAGCCATATTTTGTCCCTGACGGCCAGGCCAGTATTGAGCGTACCCACGTCGGGCCACGTGACCATATACATCGGTGCCGCTCCGCCTGGATACATCGTCATGTCGGCAAAGAGGCGGTTGTAATAGACATCGCCGTTGACCGAGAGGTCGTGCTCCCTGAGTGAAGCGGTAAACAGGCTGTAGCCTCCTGCCGTCCAGCTCTTTCCCGGCATGTCCATATGGATCTGCACATCGGGACGCTGAGTGTCGTCCATCTCGTGGGTGATATGGTTGTAATAGGCTTTGGTCTCCCAGGCCGCATGCCGGAACTGATGCCGGAACGAGAGGGAGGATATCAGCGCCTGGGCTTTCGCCACGTCCATGTTCAGTGCCGGATAGCCCACGTCGGTCGCACGGTCGAAGATAAAGGTGCCCTCCAGGATGTCCTCACGGGTGAGTCTCAAGCCCAGGTTGGTGAAGGCGTTCACTTTCTGGAACTGCGAGAACGGCAGCCGTTCTCCTCCGCCTGCCTTGTAGTCGTCGGCATGGCGGTAGAAGAGTCCGGCGTTGGCATACAGCTTCTGCCGGCTAACAGCCGCGTCTGCCCCATAGACCTGCACATGTCCGTTCCACTCATGGCCAGCAGACAGGGTCAGGCGAAACGGGTCGCCGTCGAATCCTGCCTTCCGCAGACGCAGGTCGAGGCTTCCCCCGATGTTGCCGGTGGCCTGCGGGTTGCCGTCCAGGCCGCTGTTGAGGCTGATGCTCTGAAGGTTTCCGCTCTCCACATAGCTGGTGACCGGGTCCATCTTGTCCGTGCAGGCATAGAAGATCTTCATTCCGTCGATGGTGGTGGCGACCCGCTCCGTCTGCATATTGTTGACAACCGGCTCCCACGCATAAGAACCACGGCGGATGAGGTTGACATGGCTGAGCTCCGAGAGGTGCTCGTCGATGGTGGCCGTCTGTCCTTTTGCCGGGCGTTTCCGCCGGTCGGAAGGGATGGAGACGACCACGACCTCATCGAGCGCATGTTCTTCGCCTGCAATCAGTGAGTCGGCGGGCGATATAGGGAGGACGGTGAGAATGAATGGAAGAAACATATCATAAAAAGATAAGATAAACGTTTGAACAAAAAAGGGAGTGCGTCAGATTGTCACGTCCCAATAGAGGGAGCTGAATCCGTCGGAGAGTTCGTCCCCGCCCGCCACGATGTTTCCTTTCTGGTCACGCACGGTGAGATGGATCCGCCAGAGTCCGGTCATCGTGAGGTTGACCGTCCCCTCGTAGGTTCCGTCCGGCTGAAGCGTGAGTGCTGCATTGTCGGGAGAGGTGTGGTTGCCCATGTCTGGCATGCGGGGGTCGATGTCGATGACAAACGGCTCCGGGGCCGGCTGATAGGGAACGGTTGGGTCGTCGCTCTTGACAGAGACGAAGGCCTCAATCCGGTTGCTGCCCGTCTGCCATTCCGACGGGTCTTTCAGCGTCAGGTAGAAAGTGGTGTCGTCTTTCTTGAAGGATTTCAGCCAACTTTGGCCTTCGGGCAGCGGGTCAACGACGATGTCCGTCTCGTCCACGCCTCCTGTTGCTCCCAGCACCGTTGCCTCATAGGAC
>FLNV01002139.1_pt1 | contig 12587 bp, 13 predicted proteins | sample 1140351 | NCBI WGS metagenome assembly FLNV01 (sample SAMEA3878207, study PRJEB12797) | bioreactor metagenome | biome: Moose rumen | place: Sweden | collected 2011-10 | reverse complement strand
ATACTCCTGCCGGCTATGACAAGGGCGGTAAGTATCCGGTGCTGTATCTGCTTCATGGTGCAGGTGGCGACGAGAATGCCTGGAGTGAGCTAGGACGCGCAGCACAGATTCTCGACAACCTCATCGCAACAGGTAAGGCTAAGCCGATGATCGTGGTTATGCCTAACGGCAATCCTAACTGTCAGGCAGCTCCTGGCGAGTGGTCATGGGGTATGTACACACCAGGTTTCCGCGATGCCGGTACAGGGCCCACAACTCCCGCTGCAGCATCTATCCCTGAGAGTTTCATGGATATCGTGAACTATGTAGATGCCAACTATCGCACACTTAAGAATCGCTCTCATCGTGCTATCTGCGGCCTGTCAATGGGTGGCGGCCATACCTTCCATGTTAGCCTGCTCTATCCTAACAAGTTCGACTACTTCGGACTGTTCTCTGCAGGTCTGCATTTGGGTAATGGCGGATTCCAGAGTTCGTTTGCCGAGCAGATAAAGAACGATCCGAATTTTGCTCAGCAGTCTGCTCGTCTCTTTGGCAGCAAGCCAAAGCTCTATTGGATGGGTATGGGTAAGACCGACTTCCTCTACCAGAGCACAGTAGATCTTCGTGCTTTCTGGGATAGCAAAGGCTACAAATATGAGTATGTAGAAACTGATGGTGGTCATATCTGGCGCAACTGGAGAATCTATCTCACGATGTTCGCCCAGAAGATCTTCAAATAAGATGTTAAGCAATCCTAGGTTATATTTCTAGAGCAAAGATAATTCACGGAAGCCCTGTGTTTATCGGACTTCCGTGGATTCTATGTTAGGGTTGCAAGACTGGCATGTAAGCAGAAACTCATATAGGCTGATTATGCTTTATCGGCATCCATTATGAAAAGATTGCGCTTAAGCTGCTCGATCATCTCGTCGATCTTTCGCAGTTCACGAGGGATGCGTATGTTCTGCGGGCAGTGAGGCTCACACTGACCACACTGGATGCAGTGGTCCGGCTGACGGTCACGAGGCACCACACGATCCAACGAGATAAGATACTGGCGACGATGCTTGCGATACTCCTTGTCGCCTACCCCCATAGGCAGCGATCCCTCGTTCTTACATTTATTATAATGTACGAATATGGCAGGAATATCGACACCGTAAGGACAAGGCATGCAGTACTTACAGTCATTGCATGGGATATTCTCAAGTCCAACAATCTTCTGTGCCACCTCATCGTCGAGATATCGTATCTCCTCATCGGATAACGGAACGAGAGGGCAATAGCTCAGCAGGTTATCCTTAAGATGTTCCATATAGGTCATGCCTGAGAGCACCGTGAGCACACCCTCTGGAGTACCCGCATAACGGAAGGCCCATGAGGCAACGCTACGTTCCGGAGCATGACTCTTCAACTCTGCTGCGAGATACTGTGGCAGATTGGCCAGACGACCACCCAACAGAGGTTCCATAATAACAGCAGGTATTCCCAACTTCTGCAGCTCACCATAGAGATAGCTGGCATCGACATTACGCTTATTGATCTCGTTGGCATAATTCCAGTCGAGGTAGTTCAGCTCTATCTGAACGAAATCCCAGTGATACTTGTCGTTCATGGCAAGCACCTCATCGAAGACCGATTTCTGCCCATGGAACGAGAATCCCAGGTTACGTATGCGGCCTGCCTCGCGCTCCTTAAGAAGGAAATCCATGATGCCGTTGTCAACGTAACGCCCATGAAACTCATCCATACCACCACCTATGGCATGCAAGAGATAATAATCGATATAATCCACTTGCAGCTCCTTCATCGAGTTATGGTACATCTCGATAGCCTTCTCCCGTTTCCAGTAATCACGGTTGAAATTAGAGAGTTTCGTAGCCACAAGATACTCCTCGCGCTTATGCCGATGGAGGGCGATACCTGTACAACGCTCCGACTTTCCCTGACAATAGACAGGCGACGTATCAAAATAGTTCAGGCCGTGCTCTATGGCATAGTCTATCTGTTTATTGATCATGTCCTGATCAAACTCATCGCCATTATCCACCTTCGACGGCAGGCGCATCATGCCATATCCCAGCAGAGACACCTTCTCTTTTGTCTTGGGATTCACACGATATGTCATCCTGCCCTTTGGCGGCTCAACCTGATTCTTGTATTCCTCAGCGGCCTTGTTCTCCGCCTTATTAGCATCCTTACATCCTGTCAGCAGCGCGGCAGCACCTACGCTCCCCGCTCCCAGCACCTTCAGGAACCCACGTCTCGATATATTCTTCTCCTTCATTTGTCTTAACTCCTTAACTTTTTAACTCCTTAACTCCTAAATCCTCCTATGTACCTCATGCCCCTCTACATATATCGCCGAGAACGGACGCGACGGACAAACATACTCACAGGCACCACATCCGATGCAGGCAGCCTCGTTGATGGCAGGAATCATTGGTGACTCCTCATCATTCTCATCCATAGACACCATCTCGATAGCACCAGAAGGACAGTGACGGGCACAGTTGCCGCACTCCACCTGGTCGGTAAGAACAACACAATTCTTCTTTATCCATACAGCATGACCTATCTGGATAGAAGACTTCTCAGGCTTATCCACATGATTGATAGCACCAGCAGGACATACCTCAGAGCAACGAGTACACTCCGGACGACAGTAGCCTCGCTCATACGACATCTCAGGCAACATCAGGTGCAGAAAATCAGAAGAAGGGCGTAGGACATTATTCGGACACTCAGAGACACAGAGCTGACAGCCCGTACAGTGTTGGGCAAAGTGAGCGAAAGAGAGAGAGCCCGGAGGGGTAAGCGGAGTCTGGCGGCTAGGAGTAACCTTATCCTCAAGCTCGGCAAGGCCTCCATCCATCAGTTTCTCCTTCTTCTGAGCCATCGCACCTCCAGCAAGCATGGCTGACGCCAAGAGGAAAGAGCGCTTGGAGGTATCGATGGAATCGCCAGATTTATTAGCATTGCCAGATATTCTAGGATTTCCTAAAGAACCTACGTATTTCAAGGCCCCGAATTTACAACTATCTATGCAATTGCCGCAAACTACACAGCGAGAGTAATCGACAGTGTGCGTCTTGTAATCGATACAGGCTGCCTTGCAGTTCTTAGAACAAAGGGAGCAGTTCTTGCATTTCTTCTCGTCGAAGCGGATCTTCAGGAAAGAGAACCGAGCTAAGAATGAGAGGATTGTGCCCACAGGACAGATAGTGTTACAATATGTTCGTCCTCCGCGCCAGGCAAGGATAAACAGAACCACCAGTGTCACTAAGGCGATGATAAACACAGGCAGAGACTTCATCCATACATCGACGGTATAGAAAGCATAGCTGTCTGCACGTTCGGCAATTGTACCCAAGACATTATTACCTAACATCCAGAGCGGCTGTAGAATCATCGTGGCAATACGTCCGAAAGCACTGTAGGGCGCCAACAACTGAAAGAGCGAGCCAACACCCACCACCGCTGCGATGACAAACACCAGAAGCATCGGATAACGAAGCCAGCGTACCTCACCCGAGTAGCTATACTTATTCTTTTTTCTGCGCAGTCGAGCCAGCAGATCCTGAAGAATACCAAGAGGACATATCACAGAACAGTAGATACGTCCGAAGATAAGTGTCAGTGCCACAAGTGCTACTACCACAGCCACATTAAGCGCCATCACAGCAGGCAGAAACTGGATTTTAGCAAGCCAGCCAAGCCAATGATGCAAAGTGCCAGTGAAGTCAAGGAACAGCAGTGTTATCAATACAAACACTACTGCTGCAACGATTGTTCTGATTTTCTTTATCATATAATATTGTTTAGTTATTCATTCTTCACTATCAATATGCTCATCTCATACAACAGCCATATCGGCAATGCCACGATAAACAGCGTAAAGGCATCAGTTGTAGGAGTGATTATCGCCGCAATGATTAGTATCACCACTATCGCATGGCGGCGCATTGAGCGCATCACATTGCGGTTGACAAGCCCCATCCGTCCTAAGAGCCAACTCACTACAGGCAGTTCGAACACTATACCCATCACGAGACTCATCATCAGCAGCGTGTCCATATACGACTGCAGCGTAAGCATGTTGGCTACATCGGGACTCACTTGATAAGTACCAAGGAACTTAACCGTCAGCGGAAAAATAAGAAAGTAATCCAACAATGTTCCCATCATAAACATCAGATATCCGCTGAGGCATAATGCCGTAGCATATTTCCTCTCGCCCTCATAGAGCGCAGGCGACACGAAACAGAAGAGTTGCCAGATGATAAACGGCGATGCCACCAGAACTCCGAAATACACCGCAGTCTTCAGGTGTATCATGAACTGCTCCGTAAGCCCCGTATTCATCAGATGTATCGAGAACGGCTCTACACCCATCAGATGGTATGTGATGAAGTCGCTACTACGAGGGGCGAGGACTATGGCGAACATCTCTTCCTTCATCACGAAGGCCACTGCAGCCGCCAATGTCGTTATCACAAGGATACGGATTATGACAGAGCGCAGTTCGTCGAGATGATCCCAGAAGGTCATCGTCTCAGAGTCACTTCCCTGCATTCTCTTTCTCGTCCTTGGCAACGTCTGTCACCTCATTCATTCCCTCCTTGAAACTCTTCACGCCTTTACCCAGCCCCTTCATGAGCTCAGGTATCTTCTTGCCACCGAAGAGCAACAGAATAATAAGTGCGATAACGAGTATCTCTTGCATTCCAATTCCCATATTTAAAAGTCTTTAGTTTTCTTCGGCAAAGATAAATATAAAAAATGAATGCACCAAATTTTCATTCACTTTTCTGTACCAAACTCAACATAAGGTTGTAGACGAGCTATGACCTCTGGGGGAAAGTCCTTGGAGAGACGAAGGTCTGAGAGAGATTTCAGGGGTCCGTGAAGACGGCGATAATCGGTTATACCACGAGCTTGATAGAAGCTGATATAAGGATGTTTCTTAAGGTCATTAAGGGAAAGATGATTGAGATCGAGCTTGCGAGGAGAAGGGTTCTCAACAAAAAGATACTCCTTAGCATCAAGAGGGAAACCCTCAATCTCATCTAATTGGTCAACACTTACATACCCTCCAAGGCGTTCACGATACTGCACTACCTTACGTGCGAAATATGCTCCGATGCCAGGAACGGTCTTCAGCATCGTAGTATCAGATATGTTAAGGTCAATCTGCTCACCATGTTTCAATTTCTCCTGATAATGCACTACGGCAGAATCGCGATTGATATCGGCAAAAGCCTTTCCGCGACGATAGGATGTGTCGCGATAAACCACCTTTGTACGAACATAGACGGTACGGGAAGCATTATGCTTCCTATGAAAAGAATCGCGGTACTCTTTCTTCAACGACAGAGTATCAGACGGTAGCAGTCTGTTCGTCTCATTACCACCACCGGCAAAAAATATCACTCCTAAAGCAATTACAATCACTACCAACAGCGTCAGGATGATCTTCCTGTCAGACTTCCTTATATACAAGAAATCACGGATCATATCAGTCCAAACTGATGCAGCAGTATCAGCAAGATACACACAGGTACTATATATCTTACACAGAACATATAATATGGGAAGAGCGACTTGCCACGCGCTGTCTCAAAATTGGTAAACTCCTCACGGACTATGCTCTTCGAAGCCACCCAACCCACAAGGATGCTGGTAAGCAGTGCTCCTACAGGAAGCATCAGCTGGGCAGTGACAAAATCGCATAGCTCCATCAGGGGCATCCCGAACAGGCTTATCTCAGACTGTCCGACAGACAACGAGCAGAAGACACACAATACACTACACACAACCGTGAGAATCCAGGTTGCATTGGAACGGCGTATCTTCAACTCCTCATGGAAAAACGCTGTACCTATCTCGTGCATGGATATAGTCGACGTAAGGGCAGCAAACACCAGTAGAGCATAGAACATGACAGATATGACATATCCCAACACTGGCGAGAAACTGAAAGCCTGCTGGAACACGCTCGGCAAAGTGATGAATATCAGCGAGGGACCGCTGTCAGGCTGTACACCTACAGAGAAGGCCGCAGGAAAGATCATCAGTCCTGCAAGCAGGGCGATGAAAAAGTCGATGACAGCTATCTGACTTGCGGAATAATGCAGACGGGTATTACGTGAGAAATAGCTGGCATAGGTACAGAGACATGCCGTGCCAAGACTCAGCGAGAAGAATGCCTGTCCCAAAGCCTCAAGAAACACATCCTGTCCTACCTTCGAGAAATCCGGTTTAAGAAGGAACTCTATACCCCTTGAAGCCCCGGGCAAAGAACATGATGCCACCACTATCACAAGCAACAGAACAAACAGCAGCGGCATGAGCAGTTTCGATGCTTTCTCAATACCATTGCGCACACCACGAACAATGATAAAGTGGGTAATAAGAATAAAGGCCACACCAAGGACAGCAGGCTTTATAGGGTCGCTGGAGAATGTATGAAAGAAACTCTGCACAAATGAAGAATCACCCTTAAGATATCCCATCACTGAAACACCCAGGTAATACATGCACCATCCTGCCACCACAGCATAGAATCCGAGGATAATGGAAGAAGTGAGAATGCCAAGGATGCCTATCAGTCCCCAGCCTTTACTTTTAGAGAACGAGGCGTAGGCACGTGCGGCATTTGACTGCGAGTGACGTCCCACGATAAACTCGCTCACCATGCCGGGAATGCCCAGCAGGAGGATACACCCCAGATAGATGATTATAAAGGCGGCACCCCCGTTCTGACCTGTCATATACGGGAATCGCCATACATTACCCAATCCAACAGCAGAACCCGCAGTTGCCAGGACAATACCCAGTTTGCTTCCGAAATTACCGCGCTCGCTCATAATTGATTATATCAGACCCAACTGATGAAGGAATATCCAGAGGATACACAGCGGACATACATACTTTATCAGGAAGATATACACATGGAAGAAATGTACCACACGAAGGGTTCCGTAATTAGTAAACTCATCACGAACCAGTTTATGAGGCACAAACCAGCCAATCAGTATACATGTGAGGAATCCCACCACAGGCAGGAATATCTGTCCTGTCACGAAGTCGAAGATATCAAAGAGCGGTTTCTCGAATATCTGGAATGTTGTACCGGAAGGTCCCAGTGACAATGAACATACAACTCCCATCAGGAAACATGCCGCCGTGACTATGACTGCTGCACTACGACGGGTGATACGGAACTCTTCCTGGAAGAAGGCCGTGCTTACCTCGTGGAGAGATATCAAAGATGTTAGAGCAGCCATCGACAAGAGTGTGAAGAATGTCAGGGAGATTACGTAACAGAGTACAGGAACAGACCCGAATGCTTGTTGGAATACATTCGGCAAAGTGATGAATATCAGTGATGGACCACTGTCAGGCTCTACACCTACGGAGAATGCCGCAGGGAAGATCATCAATCCTGCCAAAACAGCAATAAAAGTATCGATGAGACCTATCTGTACAGCAGAAGTAGTAAGGTTCGTCTGCTTTGAGAAATAGCTGGCATAGGTGCAGATACATCCCATGGCTATACTCATCGAATAGAACGACTGTCCAAGGGCCGAAAGGAAAACATCGCCAGTAATCATGCTAAAATCTGGTTTGAAGAGAAACTCAATACCCTTATTTGCATTAGGCAACATACACGACGCTACTACAATCACCAGAAGCAGGATAAAAAGTATCGGCATCATCAGTTTCGAGGCTTTCTCGATACCGTCACGCACACCATGAACCACAACGAGGAAGGTTATACCTAATACGACAAACGTCCAAAAGACCGGTTTTACAGGGTCTTGCATGAAAGACGTGAAATAGCCAGAGAAAAATTCCGGACTGCCGCCTTGGATACTCCCTATCAGCGAAGCACCAACATACTGTAGACACCATCCTGACACCACAGCGTAATACCCTGTGATGAGGAATCCCGTAACCACACTCATATATCCTATAAACGACAGGGGATTGTGTCCTCCCACCTTTCTGAAGGCTCTTGCAGTGTTTGTCTGCGCATGACGACCGATGATAAACTCACTTATCATACAAGGTATACCCAAGAGGAGGACACATCCTATGTAGATCATGATAAACACAGCACCTCCGTTCTGGCCTGTCATGTAAGGAAACCTCCATACATTTCCCAGTCCCACAGCAGAACCCGCAGTAGCGAGGATGATGCCAAGTTTACTTCCAAAACTTGCTCTTTCCAGTTTAGCCATATGCACTTGTCTCATATTTCGCCTGCAAAAATACAACTTTTTGCTGATATCAGCAAGAAATTGCATTGTTTTTTGTATCTTGCTTTCACCAAAAAGAGACCCAGATGGTTCTGAGTCTCTTCCTTTATTTTGAGATTGTACTACCTGGGCTGCAAGTCAGCATACTCATGTACCACATCCTTGATGCACGGACATGCCTTCTGTGGATTAAGGTCATGATGACCTATTATTATCGCGCGAGGGTAGCGCCGGTGCAAGTCCTCAAGCAATCGTCTCATGGATGCCTTCTGAGCCTCGGTGCGGGTGTCGGCGGGTTGACCGCGGATGTCCAGCCCGCCCTCATAGCAGATGCCTATCGAGTGGGCATTGTGGTTCTTGCAGTGGGCACCGACCATCCACTCAGGTCTTCCATGCTCAATCTCTCCGTCACGACGGACAACGTAGTGGTAGCCTATACCGAGCTTCCAGCCCTGGCGGCGATGCCACGTGTCAATCTGAGCAGCCGAGATTTCTGCCGAACTCCGGGGGGGGGTAATCTTTCGGTCGTTCAGATAGTCTCTTCGTGCTATCCGGATAGTCTCTGTGACGTGTTCAGATAGTCCCTATATAGGGTAAGGAATAGTCTGAATGAGTCGTCCAAGACGTCTGAACAAACCGTGGAAGCCATCCCGACGGTTCATCTTGCTTACCAGGAGCAAAGTTACAACATTTCAAGGATCGCATACGGCATTATGCCGGTTTCAGCGGGTTAACCGCCGTTAAACGTCTATACAGAGCGTTTCAACGATATAACTCACCACCTTTGGCGGCAGCACCCTCATACCAGGACGCATGCCCAGTGCCTCCAGTTGCTGACAATGAGGACTTAGCCATCTCATCAGCGTATCCACGCTCACACCGGCCGCCTGGGCCAGTTCGGATTTCGACATCGCTTTCATAATCTTCTGTTCTTATGTTATTCTGTCTAAATAATTATCTTATGTCCAAAATTCCCTATTTCCTAATTAAATCAGGAATCTCTCCCGCGTACCGCATAGGCGTGCACAGTACGCGGGAGAGGTCTTCAATATATTTCGGAATTTTCGGCAGGTACAGTCTTGTTACTCCTGATTTCATCAGGAGTGTATGCCACTACATAGTAGCCCCAGGCATTGTTACGGCGATCCCTGCGGAATCCGAGGGCCGTCATGGCCCTTCCCAACTTGTTGACGGTGATGTCGCGATAGAGATTGTAGGATATATTCTGATATATCTCTGCCGTACTAACGAACTCGCACTTCTCACCTGGTCTTGGCACACGGTAGAACCTGCATATCTGCTCCTTCTCAAGGTTGGGCACCTCGAACTGCTCATTATGCGTCTTCTGAATCTTGTCATCATCGTCGACCCAGTACTTGAATCCGCTTTTGTATAGATCGTATGCCTCGGCAAAGATGGCATCGTGGTCGATGGGATTCTCATACGGGTTCACGATGCTCTCTACCTCGAACGGCAGCCACCGCCTCGTGCCCGACGGGTCGTCGATGAACTGCATGTTCTTGCCCGTGCCGCAGAGCGTGGCGACAGGAACATCTACAACGACTACATCGCTTTCTGCCGCTGGCATGGCCGACAGGTGAAGTCCATCAAGTTCCGTAGGCAAGTGGAGTATGACCTGTTCTTTGTACGATAAGAAACATATATCCCGGGTGGAATCTATTATGGTTCCATTCGGAATTATTTGTGTCAGAACTTTTTTGTCTTTTCTTGATTATTTACAAAAGGCAAAGAATATAAGATGATGGAAATACATATATCGCAGATAACGGTATAGATGTAACCTTAGAATCATTCTTAAATACTGCCTTCTTTCTTCATATAGGTTTCGCGGTCGCGGACGATAGCCTTCAGATTGTCCAAAGCCCACGATACGAGGCTGTTGAGGTGCGGGGTTAGTGTGCGGCCTCGTGGCGTCAGCTCGTATTCCACCCGTGGCGGCACCTCTGCATATGCTCTGCGAATGACGAGGCCGTCGGCTTCGAGGTCGCGCAGGGTGCGGGTAAGCATCTTCTGTGAGATGTCGGGGATGGCTTGTTCTATTTCCTTGAAGCGCATGGGCTTTTCTGCAGGTTCGAGCGTAAGGAGTATAAGGATGCTCCAACGGTCTCCAATGCGTGCAATGACGTTACGGATGGGGCAGTCTGGGAAATGCAGGTCGCGGACTTTGTTTTTTATCTCCATAGCATTTCTTCACTTTTCTATGATACAGTACCGTCCTTGTTTGCGAGGCTTCTCGGCTGGGTAGTCGCCTTTGCAATAGCCCAAAAGCACAAAGCAGCGAGCTACATAACCATACGGCACGCCCCAGTCATACATCAGCTGATGGCCGTAATCGCTGTCGAAGGTCTCCTCGCCACGGGCAATGATGCAGGAACTGATGCCGAGTTCGGTGGCTGCCAGAACCATATTCTCTGCACAGCAGAAGGCATCAGGAATGCTGTAGAGGAAATTGCCCTGGGCAAAGACGACGCACACCGTAGGAGCACCATAGAAACCGCTCTTGATGGTTGGATCATCGATGATGCTCGGCTGTTCCTTAGAGACAAAGTTGCCAGCCAAACGTGAGCGATCCATCTTACCCAAGTTCATTTTGCCGACAGTTTCAGTCAACTTCGGGTCGCGCAGTGCGACAATCATACTGCGCTGACCTCCGCCTGCGTTGGGGGCATAAAGGCCAGCTTCAATAATTTTTTCAAGGGCTTCCCTGGGCACTTGCCGATCTTCGTACTTACGGATAGAACGGCGGTATTTAATGAGTTCAAACAGGTCCATACGCTTAATCTAATCTTATGATGGCTTCCACAGGACAATTCTCAAAACAGTTGCCGCAGTGTAGGCAGTGCTCTGGTTGGATGCGGTAAGGCTCGCCCGCTTCAATACATCCCTGGGGACAATTGGCTTCACAAGTCCCGCATTGGATGCAGGCATCGGTAATCTCGAATCCCTTCTGTTCCGGTTTTGCATCGCCCATCGTATAATAGTAGCGGTCGATAGGGCGAACACCAAGATTAAAGTACTCTATCTGGGCATCACGGATGACGAAGATGATGCCGATGCTGCGGGTGTCACCGGGATAGACGTTGACGAGATAAGGCTGTTCCTCGAAGATTACGTTCTTCCAATGCTCCTGCTCGTCATCTGATACAGGTTGGGCTATGGCCGACAGTCGGATCATCTCCTTGTACTTTGTCAGCGCATGAATCTGTACATGACCATCAGAGAGCAACTGGCGGCAGAAGTTCTTGCCACTGGCTGTATAGAAATAAATTGCATCGGGCTCAAAGTGAACAGCCGAGATGCTACGCACTTGCGGATGACCATATTCATCAACCGTAGAAAACGAGAGAATGCCTACATAGCCGAGTTTCTTGATACAAGTTTCTGCGTCCATAAGCAGTTTGTTTTAGTCAATTTGTTTCCAGCACTGAGGGTCAGGGGCATAGAAATTCTTGGTATATCCATAGGCCACGGCAGGACAGCCACGGCAGAAACGGAGCAGTTCACACTTCTGGCATTTCTCAAACCTCTCATGCTGGCGGTATTGCTCCATACGTAGTCCGTGGAACACGTCGTACATGTCTTCATCGACCGTTCCCACATAGCTCTCAAATCGGCGACAGGCCATCAGCCGCCCTTCAGCACTTATAGTGAAGTGGCAGTTGCCGCAGTTACAACCGTCATAGATGGTATCTTCAGCCAGTCCTTCAGGAATCTTGAACAGTCCCCGCTCATACAGATAGAGCGCCCACAGGTGATCCTTCAGGTTGAATGTCGTTTCCGAGTCCTTATACTTCTCGAACTTCTGCCAGCATTTGTCCAGGAACCCACGATAGCGTTCAGGTTCGATATGCCACGTTTCTTTGTGTGCCTTGTCTTCCGATGTCGGGCAATAGCGGCCAAAGGCAAAGATGTCAGCCTTGTGCTCCACAATGACATCAATCAACTGCGGTATCTCGTCAATGTTCGTAGCCGAGACGGTCGACATGATGGCACAATGCATCCCACTCTTGCGAATGATGTCAATAGCCTGTAGGGTAGCAACAAACGAGCCTGGCTTACGGAAATGGTCATGAGTATCGCGCAATCCGTCAAGGCTCAACTGATATTTGCGACATCCCAGTGACTTCAGCCTTCGGCATACCTCATCCGCCAGATGGAACGGGTTGCCCATGATGGTAAAGGGGATACCCTTGGAGTGTACCAAGTTCAGAAAACTCCAAAAGCAACTGTGCAATATCGGGTCGCCACCCGTTATATACAAATAAGGTTGACGTTGCATCCTGGCTGCCATGCGCTCCACGCTTGCAAGCACTGCCACCA
>FLNV01000287.1_pt1 | contig 12606 bp, 4 predicted proteins | sample 1140351 | NCBI WGS metagenome assembly FLNV01 (sample SAMEA3878207, study PRJEB12797) | bioreactor metagenome | biome: Moose rumen | place: Sweden | collected 2011-10 | reverse complement strand
GTTGTCGGTGAGCACCTCAAGGCGGTTCTGCTCTCCTGGCTTGATGAAGGGTGTGAGGTCGAATCCGAACGCCATGACGCCGTTCTGGTGGAGACCCACGCGATGACCGTTGAGGAAGACCTCGGCGCTCTGACGGGCTCCTTCAAACTCAATGAACACATGTTTTCCCTTCCACTGCGCAGGGGCGTTGAATATTTTTGTGTACCGGCACGTGTCGTCAGGGAGTTGGGCGATGTTGACGCGGTAGGCCCAGTCCTCGTTCCAAGCGTGGGGCAGGGTGACGGTCTTCGTCTGGTCGGGATACAGTATGGCTTCCTGGGGATAGTGGATTTGCCAGTTTGCGTTGAAGTTGATGAGCTGTCGCTGGGCTGAGGCAGTGAGGAATATTGTCAACAGCGACAGTGTGAAGATGATTTTGCGCATATGGTTAATAGTTTTTAGTTTTCAGTAGTTTCGATTGCAAAGTTATGAAAAAAAGTGGAATCGGATTTATAGAATGGTAACAGAAAATGCGAAAATCGTACAAATAAAGGGGACGATTGTCTGAAATGCCTTTTTTGAACAACAAAAAAACGCCTGAACTTTGTATGTTCAGACGTTTTCTTTGTCGGGAAGAGGCGACTCGAACGCCCGACCTCCTCGTCCCTAACGAGGTGCGCTAACCAACTGCGCTACTTCCCGAAAGTATGCGCCCATGATGGTCACAGACGCATACCGTTTTTTGAATTGGACTGCAAATTTACGGATTTTATTTGACAAAACAAATTTTTTTTGAAAAAAATGTTGTTATCGGGTGTTTGCAGGCCCTTTTTAGGCTTCTTACTTGATGATAACCTTCTTTCCGTTGACAATATAGATGCCTTTCCCCGGTTTTTCCACTTTTCGTCCGGAGAGGTCGTAGACGATGGTATTTGTTGACGGGAAGTCAGCGTTCTCTATGCCGTTGACAGAGGTCGGCTCGTCCAGTTCTGCATAATCGGGCATCTCCTTCACGAGTGTTCCTCCGATGCTGAGGTAGCCTTTACCGGCACTAATCTGTCCGTCGGCGTTGAGCTTGTAGAATCCCACCTTACCGTTCACCTTATTGAGCACGTAGATGTTTCCGCTGCTTCCGTTCATCGTGTAAGTGACCGGTTGCAGGTCGTTATTGGGCAGTGGCTCGTCGTCGTCGCAGATTGTGGCGACATAGATGCCGGACATACCTTCAACGCCTTTCAGCAATACGGCGTTGCCGGATGGAACGATGTTGCTGCTGACCTCGGTGGTCGTCACGCTGTGGCTGTTGTCCACCTTCACCGTGTAGACTTGTACGTTACCAGCTTGTGAGAAGTCCAGTCCGCAGTTGGGATAGCTGAGGGTGGAGTAGCCCAGCTCGTTGATCCTGGTTCCGATTTCAGAACTGTAGACTGTCTGCTTCGACTGCTGTCCGGCTACGGAGGCGGTAACGGTGAGAGTGCCGGGCTGGTCGAAGGTGAATGAATGCAGGCCGGTCGGGATATGGCAGTCGATGTTGTCGATGGCTGCATAGCTGCCGTTGCGTCCGCAGGTGAAGACGATACCCTGGGCGTTCAGCTGTGTACCGATGGCGCCGGTCAGATATTGTCCCTGAGCCACGTCTGTACCGTCCATGGCGGTGATGGCATAGCTGACCACTCTGGTTGATTTATGGATTTCGAGTGCGAAGTGGTACCATGTCTCGTTGTTAAGCGACAGCTCAGACGTGTTTCCGTTTCCGTGGTCCACAAAATAGCTGGTGCTGTTGTTGCCACCATGGAGCTTGAACAGCCATCCGTCTCCGTTCCATGCGTTGTTGCCTTTCGGCATGGCTGCTCCTTCCTGGTAGACCACCACGATGTTGTTGCCGCTTCCGCTTGACTGCTTCAGCTTCGTGTCGAATTCCAGGCGGTAGGTGTCGTTGCCTTCGTAGGGATTGTTCCCGTTTTCATAGAACCGGGTGTAGACGCTTCTTTGTCCGTTTCCGCTCTGGCTGTATTTGATGTACTTGCCTCCGTTGTAGCTGTTGTCGTTGCTCACCAGCTCCAATGTTCCGATGATTCCGTTGTAGTTCATCGCCCAGCTTGATGCGTTGACGGTTTGCTCATAATCCTCAGTGAACAAGGGTGTCTCGGTCTGGTAGATATTGAGGTTGTCGAGTCGAATCACTGCTTGGTTGCGTGCGGCGAGCAGGCAGAATCCGCCGATTTCCATATTGGTTCCTTCTGTCGGTGTGAACGTTCCGGATGCCCCGTTGCTGATGCTCCAGCTGACGGTGCGTGCTTTCTTGTCCACTTTCAGGGTGTAGTGATACCATGTGCCGGCATTGAGGGTTGTGGTTGACGGCGACTCGTCGTCCTTCGTACCGTTCAGGTAGTACTGGGCTGAACTTTTTGCCGTTCCTGTGATGTCGAAGAGGAAGTTCTGCTTGTTGTTGGTGTTATAGACGTAGTTGTGCCAGTAGGTGGTCGGCATGGTTCCGCCTTTGCTGAATACGCAGAACTCCGTCCCTGCGTCTTTGTTGCCGGCTGTGAGCGCGAGGTCGAACTCAATGGTGTAGTTGTTGGCTGCCGCAAGATTGAGTCCTTCCAGACGTGTGTATGCCCATCGTGAAGAGCTGTTGCCGAGTGAGAGCATCAGGTGCTTTCCGTAGTTGTCGTTGTTGTCGGCGATGCTGAGTATGGAGGCGTTGTTGCTGACGGTCCATCCTTCTGCCTGGGAGACGTTGTTGTAGTCCTGATGGTAGCTTGCGCTCCCCACGGTGGTTGTGCTGCCGTCAATCCCCTCGAACAGTGCGGTGAGTGTGGGCTTCTTCACGATGCCGTTGATGACTACGGGGCGTACGTCGAAGCTGACGGTGGGGTAGAGCACATTGATGCCGGTCTCGTTCCATCCGGTCCTGACGATTGAGGGTGCCGGGAGCTGCATGAAATCAGCGTTGATGTCGTCTTCTTTGATGCCTACAGGCACTTTGCTCATGTCCATGCCCGTTCCGAGGAAATAGCTGAGATGGTTGGGCTGGTTGTACCCGATGTTCTGGTTGATGGTCTGCATATAGTAGTTGTGGTCGCTCATCAGGTAAGGGAACTTATAGTCGGATGGGTACCATGTGGAGAAGATCTTGAGGTTGTTGAGCTTGCTGGCATCTGGCAGGATGACTTCCTCCCTCCAGTCGCCGAAGATGTCGCCATACCATGATGGGTTGGACTTTGTGCCGTTGATGAAAGTCTCGTCGTAGCGGTACATCGTAAATGTGCGTCCATTCGTCTGGCTGTGGATGATGTTTTCGTTGATAAGCTGTCGCGACAGGCTTCCGTCGAACCATATTGCCATGTTGCAGGATGACGGCTTGTAGCCGAGGTCGTTGTTGCCGTCCTGTGAATATGCGTTCGAACCGAACATCCAGAATTCGCATCCAGGGGAGCTGGGGTCGATGTCTGCCACGAGGCAGCGTCCCATGTCGTTGTCAGCCGTTCCCTCTTTCTTCCAGATGACCGCTCCGGTCGCAGCGTCGTGAAGCGCAACCTGAGTCTTGCCGCTTTCAAGGCAGTGATACACCTGCATTCCTTCCCGGTCGGGCAGGAATTTTCCTACATGGTTGGCGTCTCCGTGTCCCAGCTTGGTGGTCCAGAGACCGATGCCGTCGTGGTCGATTGCCATCGACCCGTACATAATCTCGTCAAATCCGTCACCGTCGAGGTCTGCTGCGTTGAACGCGTGGTTGCCCTGTCCGGCGTATGCTGAGCTGGGGTTTCCGTCCTTGCCAGTCCAACTGTCGCTGGTGTCCACGTGCCATCTGCGTGTGAGATTGCCGTTTCGGTAGTCCCATGCCTCGATAACGGACCGTGCATAGACCCCTCTGCCTATCACCACCGATGGCAGTCCTGTCTTGTCGAAGCAGGCCGCTCCGATTCTGAAGGAGTTGGAGCGTTTCCAATAGCCATCACCCCATGACTCGCTGGTGTCGCGGTTGATGAAGTTAGTGCGTGCGAGCTCGCGTCCGGTCGTTCCGTCGATGATGCTGAGGAATTCCGGTCCAGCTGAGTTGTAGTTGTCGGTATAGCCTTGGCCCCAGGTCCGGTAGTCGGTCTTTCCGTCGCCGTTGGTGTCGCCGATCATGGTTCCGTCCCCGAAGACGGTGCCCTCTCCAGTTCTTATCGCCATCTCGCATTTGCCGTCCCCGTCAAAGTCAGCGACGGCGAACGCCGTTCCGTTTCCGAGCATCACAGCCGGACCGCCCTTGATGCGCCACATCAGTGTACCGTCCAGTTTGTAGGCATCCCAGATGACTGCGTGGGTTGTGCCTCTGTGCGTGACGCTGGCTCCTGTTCCGTCGCTGAGCAAATTGCCGTTCCTGTCCTTGACGGTCTGCAAACGCTTCACCACAATCTCGGCCTCACCGTCGCCGTCGAGGTCGCCTACGCTCACATCGTTGGCCTGGTAAAACACGGTGTCGATACTGCAGACATCGCTGTGGGTGTCGCGAAGGGGGATGGTGAGGTAGGGTAGTTTCTCAGAATAGATGCGGCTGGCCAGCTCCATCTGGTCGGTGCAGTTGGCGCTGAGGAACGCATTGATGTCTGCCGTTTCGCTGATGGATGCTGGCGCGTCGCTGACATCCCCTTTAATAAGGTAATATATAGTGGCTGAGTTGGGAATTGCCGGCAGCTGATAGCAGGTGCTGTTGACTATAGGTGAGGGGGTCACTTTCGTCAGTGTTCCTCCGTTTTTTTGCTGGCTATAGAGCAGGAAAGACGTGTCCCAGTTGTCGGAAGGTAGCATCCGCCATGAGATAAGCACTTTGCCCGTCTGCGCTTGGTAGTCGCCCAGCGATGCATTCTTGATGTTGTTGATGGATGCCCACATCTTTCGTGGTCCGCTGCACGTGTTTTGTGCCTCTGTGGATGTCATGTTCAGAATGATGAACAATAATAGCAGTAGTCTTTTCATTTTAGGATAGTTTTTAGTTAGCATTTGTTCTTTTGGATGTTGCAAAGTTACTTATCCTATCTCAAATAGGCTTATAATCTGGTTTCTAAAAATAATAATATCGTAACAAAATAACTGAAAATGAGAAAATTTCCGCTGTTTCCAACAGTATCTCTCCTGTTGCAACATGGCAGAAGGTGGTGGGGACAATGTAGACTTTTTTGTCCGTTTTCATCCTTGCAATTTTTTTATAATGATTTTAGTCCTTTTTTATGAGATGCCCGTTGACCGACATTCGGTTCTTCTTCCATACACTCGGTAGAAAGCGATGCCTTTGTCTGTTCTGTGGCTTGTTCATTACAATGGAAGTCCGGACAGACGGATGCCCGGACTTCCAAACATTATATTATTTGCACATTCTTACCATAGGCTGCCCCATTGTCGGGTGTCTTCTTCAAATGGTGCTTCATCGATTTCTTTTGACAACCCTGTATATGTGCCATCATCATTGTCATGGTCTCCGATATGCTGGTCGAGATGCGAACCTGTGTTGATGTCGTTGGCGGCGATGTCGAAGGCACATGCGGCTGCCAGATTGAATGTTTCAGGTTTGATATATGATTTTTTCATCGTTCTATATAGCTTTTTTATTTCACATATATTTTCTTACCATTGTGGATATAGATGCCGGGAGCCGTCGGCTGTGCCAACTTCATTCCTGTTAGCGTGTAGTAAGCATTGTCGTTGATGACAGAGGTATTCTCCTTCTTCTCCACGAGATTGATGGCTGTTGCCTCTCCTTCGTCCACACCTTCAAGTTCGTCGTCGAAGAAGAACTTCACACCTTCGCCGCCGTTCTCATCGTTGAATGTGCTGTAGTCAGCAGTGTACATTGCGAGCCATGCGCTGCGGCTGTAGATTCGTGCGTGGTCTGTGCTGTTTGCCATAGAGTAGAAGTTCACGCAGTCCACTCCATAAGTAGTTCCACTGTGAAGGATGAGGTTGGGAGCTGTCTCCTTGTAATTGCCCGACTGGTTGAAGTATCCGTATTGGTACACTCCTGTTGCAGGAAGCAGGTAATAACCTCCGTCGGATTTGCCTTCTGAGCATTCCTCGTCATTTCTGACGTCGCCATCGCTCAAATAGCCGACAAGTTCCTTCGATCCGCTGAGTGCATCCCCTTCGTTGATGATTCGGAACTCAATGGTTGCGCCCATTCCTTGCTGATCCACTTCCCATATATTCTGCTTGTAGTAGTTGTTGTGAGCTATCAAGACAGGGGTGCGTTTCTGAACCGACCATACTCTGCTAAGGTAGTAGTCTGTTCCGTAGGCAGTCCGTTTGTTGGCATAGTAAGCACCGTAGTTCTCGTCATTGTCAAGGTATTTGTCGGCAGGGAGATAGGTTCCGTAATAGCTGCAATAGGTTGAAAGTCCGCATTCCGTCACTGTTTTGACGTCAACAGGAGTGAACACCATGTATTGTTTCACAGCAGCTGCTGTCGGCACAAGGTAGTCGATTTCTGGTATGTTCTTGCTTGAGATGCGTGGCACTTGGTAGTCGTACACATCGTCTGAGGCATCGTTGCTTGTTCCGTTGTTGTACACCATCAGACCGATTTCGTTACCATTGCTGATATGGGACTGAGCCACGCGGTAAAGCCATTCTTTGTTGAGGTTCTTCACCAATCCGTAGCCGATACGCAGAATGAGCGGATTGGTTGTTGACGTCTGGACAACACGGAAATTGTAAGTCTGTCGTGAACCGGCTGACACGCAGGATGTGATGTCCTTCATCGTTGCAGTCCCGGCGGATTTGTTGGAGTAGTTCCAGTAGTAGTCGGTGTAACCTGTTGAATTCCAGTTGGAGAATCCTGATAGGTCCTGACATCTGTCGTATGCCACCCATGTTCCGTTGTAGCCTCCGTCCTCGTCGTTGGCAAGGTTGTCGATGGCGTCAGGGGCAGAGAAGTCGATGGTCTTGAAGGTGATTTTATACTTGCCCTTGTAGAAACTGTTTTTAGCCGTTCCGTCGTTATAGCCATCCTCGGTGATGCTCAGTGTGTAGGCACCTGATTCCGATAGCATGCCATCTCCAGGAAGCGTGTAGTATGTTTTTCCGTTGATTTCATCACCCTTTGTCAGGTTGACGGACTTAGTCTCCTGTGTGGTGCAGGAACCATATTCGTAAGGCAGGTAGGTCAGCGATACATTTAGTGCGTCCTTGTCAGCTTCCGGCAATACGCCCGTATTCACATAAACCTGGATTTTCGGTGTATAGTAGCCGTAGCCGTTACCAAATCCATTACCGCCAGTGTGTGAGCTGTCTTCATCCTTCACCATATCTGTCACGTCGAAGCCTCCGGTTAATGTCCAAGGTTCTCCATACGTCACGTCGATGGAAACAATATCAGATTCGATGGTGAGCTCGTCCTCACCGTGTATGACAGTCATGGTCGATTTCGTCAGTACGGTCTGTGTTGTTTTTGCATTTCCGTCGAAGGTCAGAAATTCTTCACCCGGCTGGTTGGAGAATGTTATGTCGGTATTGTCGCCCGAGATGGCCACGAGACCGTTGCCTGACGGAGCAGGACTGTCTGTATTGTACCATGTTGTTCCGTTGTCGAGGCTGTACCATGTGGTGACATTGTTCTCCTGGTCGGAGATACCCCCTCCGATTTTCAGTGTGCGGCTGGTTCCATCAACGCTTGAAATCTCTGGAAGTGGTTCTGAAACGCCTCCGAAGTCCTCTGTCTGTACCACATAAATATAGTCGTAGTCGGCTGATTGACCAGATTTCGTGCCTTCAGAATCTTCACCGTTGATGATGAGTTGCTTGGTCTCTGTGATGACGATGTTAGCAACACTCTGAAGTCCTGTGTCCGATATTGTTCCGTATTTCACGTAGCCGTTTTCTGTATTGTTGCCGATGGTGTTAGTGCCGGGGTTGGCATTCTGAGGAATGCCGCGTACCGCCAGGTTTCTGTTGTTTGGACGTGCGGTGATGTATGCATATACAGCATACACACCAGGATTGAAATTGCCTAATGACTTTCCTCTTGACATATAGTTCTGTGATCCGACAGCCCCTGTTCCTCCCCATGAATAATTGGAGTTGGTTCCAGCAGCAGTTTCGCTGTCAGCATAGTAAACCACGGTGGGGTCTGGTGTGTAAATCACGTTTGCTGATGCGTCGTCGCTATTGATTTCCACGTCTTTTTCAAATGGAGTTTCTTCGGTTTTGTAGTAAGTGCCGTTGATGTTGATCATAAGCGGGAAGTATGCCTTAACGGTCGTCCCCTTCTGACCGCTGACGGTGGAGATGGCGTCGAGTACATTTCCTTTTGAATCGACAGCATATAGCGTGGCTGTTCCGTTCTTCCTGAGGATGATGTAGTCGAGCGACACATTCATGTTATAGTCGTAAGGATTCTGAAGTACGAGCATTGCATCGTCTGGAATGGTGATGTTGTCGAGTGTGTTGATTTCGATGTTGTTGCCTTTGGTCCAGATCATGGTGCCGATCACTGTTTCGTTCTGGCTTTCGTTTCCTTCGTCATCTACGATAGTTGTGCGTGCGATGAGGTTGAGGTCATTGCTCTCACCGCTGCTGGCAAAGTAGCGGCCGCTCACGGTGATGCTGTATGTGCCTCCGTCGAGTCCTTCAATATAAGCGTTTGCGCTTCTATAGAGTGAAAACCATGCGTTTTCGGATGATCTTTCTGCTGCTGCGTCTCTGCTGATTAGTGCGTCTTTGCGTGACGTTTTCAGAGCTTCCACCTCAGCGTAATATGTGATGCTTTCGTCGAGAGTGTAAACCACTTCCACAGGCTCCCCTCCGAACACAGCTGTAGTTCCGTAGTTGACTGTGGCTGCGTTTTTCTCACCGTTGTCGTAGAATTTGCCATTGGATTCTACGATACGAGAATAGAAAACGGTGCCACTCTCTCCTTCAACTCCTTTAGCGGTGAAGGTCTTGAGTATGTTGCCTTCTTCATCCACAGCATTCACCGTAGCCACTGCATCGGAAACCGCCTGTCGGAGTGGTATTGTAGCCACGAAATTTTCCGATTCGATGGTGATGGCAGTAGCGGCCGCTTCTTCGAGATAGTATTTCTGTTTGGTGTCAGGGTTGGTGTAGGAAGTGATATTTGCATTTATGGTGCTGCCCACATAGCCGGTTCCGTTTTCCGATGTGATGATATTGCCTTCGAATGTGTAGTTGATGGTGTATGTGGTCTCCACCAGGTCGGCTGTTTTCTGTATGTAGATGTAGTCCACCACCTTGGGAGAGTTGCCGCCGTTTCCGCCAATGACGGTGATGTCGGTGTTTTCATATACAGCAAACTCTTCGCTTGTGGTATGTACCGGATTACCGCTGGTTGTCAGCGTCAGAATGGTAGATGTGCCAGCTGCATAGGTGATGGTGGTTCCAGTATTGCCATAGAGGGCTGACGAAAGTTTGTATTTACCGGGTGTCAGTGTTGTGACAAGTGACCCTTCGCCAGTGCTGTATGCTCCTGCACGGTTAGAGGCTCTGATATCGGTGTTGCCTCCCCTCACTGCGGTCATCGTACTGATGTTTTCCGCTTCTTCGCAGAACACGATTCCTGTCGTGCCTTCTGCTGAGTAATTGATTTGCTGTGATTCATTGTTGTCTGTCGGTGTGAATGATTTTCCCCACCATGGATTTCCGTTCTGTGCAGTGGTTTTGTATAAAACTCCGTCTTTTGCGATGTATTGAGGATAGCCGTAACTGGCAGTTTCCCCTTCCATGACCGTGTTTGTTGAGATGGTCATGAGATTGTTTTCACCAACTACGGCATTCACTGAGTAAGTCCAGGTCTCAGCCTCACGAACAGGGACAATGAATGTGTTGTCAGCAGATGAAATCGTAAAAGATGTGCTTGCATTATCTGTTGCAAAATACTTCTTGCTTTGATCGGCATTCCATACTGGCGACGGCGCGGAAATTAAAGCACCCTCACTCCCCATACCTTGTATGGAGGCTACTGTTGCCCCGTTGAATTGGTAATTGATTGTGTAAGTGTATTCTGTCGCTGCGTTGTCATATACATTATATAAAGACACGTTGTCCATATATGAAGTATAGCTCTGCTTTGTTGCTGTAAGACCTTTCACGTCAGTAACATTTGATGGCAGATTGTATGTGCCTGTAAGAGTGGAATAGGAATTGTTGCCACTTGATACCAAGACAGTATAACTCACTGTTTTTGTAGTCAGATTGATATCAAGAACAACTCTGTTATGGCCTCCTCTTGCTTGCCGAAACCAATTGCTTCCAAGGGCATCTCCGTTGCAGTATCCCCAGTTGGCAGTACCATTTCCATTTAAGGTTCCACTATTTGTGGTACCAAATATCTCAACTCCATTACTGTCAACGATTTTCCAAGTTTCTTGTCCTGCTGTAGTTGCTGTGTAGTTGGCTTCGAAATGCACTGTTCCTTTGGTTGCAGGGCTATCGAATGACTTGGTGAACGCTGTGCCGGAAAAAAGAACTGAGCCCTCAATGGGCATGGCGTTTGTACAGTTGGTACCATTGGCATCCGTATGAGAAACATCTGCAGCCGTGGTGCCATCGTCTGATGTGAAATCAGTTTGTGGCGTCACACCAGTAATGGTGCTTCCGTCATAGATGGGTGTTCCATATACAATTGTGTATACGTCTTCAGCCCATGCACTTGTTGCTCCGCATATAAACGCAATAAGCAACAATAGATTCAGATAGATCTTTTTCATTTTTGTTTGTTAATAGTTTATAAAATAATGTGTTGTTGATGCTAATTCTCCTTCATGCCCGTAACAAAAGCCACTATGTCAAAACTTTCGATTCCGGATGTTGATTTGCAATAATGACTGCAAAATTATGGATTATCAAGATAAACAGCCGATTTTAATTTGTCCGAAAACATAGTTGTTAGTTCAGATAATGTCCTTTTTTTTCATGACATTCATTGAATAGGCAAGAAATTTCATGATGTCCTGGATTCCGTCAGCCAACGTTGTTCAACGGCAACTGACGGTTTTCCCAGGTCACTACTTAACTTAACTAAACTAATCTGAAACAATTATGATGATATTTGGCGAATGATTATATCCTTGATTTCACTTTGCAAATTTATACATAAAGATTTGAATGAGATAAGAGTGCTGTAACTGAAATCTATAATATTGTAACAAATCGAAAAAACGTACAAATGACTTATTTTGTACAATTGTCCTTTTTGTTGTAATGTGTTGATATTTAGTTTGTTTGTTTTATTGGTTGCCTGATAGTAATAGAAATAAACTTTCTGATATTCTTCTTGTAATTGTACTCTGTAAAGTTTTTTCTGCATGTCCATCATTGGTTTCCAAAAAGACGGGAGCCAACCGTTTTGTTCCCAATTGGAAACTGCGGTTGGCTCCCTACCACTACTTAACTATGGTGTTTTACTTGATGACTTTCTTGCCGTCGATGATGAAAATGCCGTGTCCGTTGATGCTGTTGAGCTTTCTGCCGGATAAATCATAGATGGTGTGCTCCTTTGGATTGGCGTTGATGCCGTCGATGGAGTCTGCTATCGGTTCGGCCACAATCTTGATGATGCCTGCTGAAGCCAATTCGCTGGTGTCCCAGATGAAGCCGGCTTTCGGAACTTCCGGGATGATGGTCGGCTCGCCAGAGAGGGTGATTTTTCCTGCTCCTGTGAAGATTTGTAGCACTGCGTCGTCGGTGTAGTCGTTGGTGCCGAGCAGGGTGATGTCAATCGTCGGTGACGATAACTTCACGTTGCCTGCCACTTTGAAGGCATCGCAGTTGGTCTTGGTGGATGTGGCTTTGGTCCTCACTCTGAGCACGGCTCCCTGTGCCATGGTGAGCGTTCCGTTGATGGTGAGTGTGCTGACGACGGTGGCCGTCTGCTTTCCAGCTCCGATCGTTCCGCCTTTCTGTACGGTGACGTTCTGTATCTGCCCGTTTCCGTCGAGCAGTCCTCCGTTGCGGACGGTGGTGTTTCCTGTAGTGACGGAAGCAGAGGTGTTGTCCACGATCACTTCGCCTTCATATACGTTGAGCGGACCTTGTGATGCGCCGGTGAGTGTGAGAGCGCCTTCTCCGTATTTGTTGAGCGTTGCAGCCGAGTTGAATGCTCCGGCAAAGGTGAAGTCTGTGTTGAGATATCCCACGTTCCATACGCCGGTGCCGATGGTGCAGTCGGTGGCAGTGGACTTGAGCGCTCCGATTTTGTGTGTCATGCTCGTCTGGTTGCTGCTTTGGCTGGCGTATCCGGCAGCGAACACCCCGGCGTCGAGCTGGAAGGTGCCGTTGGACAGTTCCATCGCTTTGGTGATATGGAACTCTCCGGATGTGACTTCGAGTGTTCCCTGGAAGTTCTTGAGGTCCGTTCCGAAGTCGCCTCGTACGTATGGATAGCTGATTTTCATCGTTCCCTCGCCCTTGAGCGAGCCTTGCACCTTGCAACGCTGCCCGGTTCCGACCGTGAGTGTTTTGCCTTTGTCGATGTTGATGACGTTGGTGATGGTGGGTACCGCGCTGGTGCTGTTGTTGTTGAACACCTTGATCGTGGAGTTGCCGGTGACGTGGATTTCAGCCCCGCTCTTTCCGAGCGTGGCGTTCCATGCGCCCTGGGAAATGGTACCCGCCTCGAGAATGGTGCCGCCC
>FLNV01000286.1_pt1 | contig 12610 bp, 12 predicted proteins | sample 1140351 | NCBI WGS metagenome assembly FLNV01 (sample SAMEA3878207, study PRJEB12797) | bioreactor metagenome | biome: Moose rumen | place: Sweden | collected 2011-10 | reverse complement strand
GTCGCACGTGTGAGGACGCTGCAACGGTGACGTCGGTTCTCGTGCCTTGGAACACTTGCGGCATGACGCAGGCATCTGTGCTGGGTGTGGCCACGCTGACCTATCTTCCTTTCTGCTTCTTCAATATCCTCAGTCCGATTATGTCCGTGGTCGTGGCCGCGACCGGGTGGAAGATAAAAAAATCAGTTCCCCCTGAAGGGAACTGATAGTCAAGTTTTAGTTTCAGCTCTATTATTTTGCACTTTCCTCAGCAGCAGCTTCAGTTTTCTTGGCGCGTGGAGCTCGTTTGCGGCGCGGTTTCTCCTCCTTGGGTGCATCGGGTGTGACACCGGCGAGTTCCGGGTCGATGAGAATACGTCCGCAGTATTCGCATACGATGACTTTCTTTCTCATTCTGACGTCGAGCTGTCGCTGTGGCGGTATTTTTGCGAAACATCCTCCGCAGGCGTCACGCTGCACATATACGATTCCGAGTCCGTTACGGCTGTTTTTTCTTATTCGCTTGAATGCGTGTAGGATACGTGGCTCAATGGTGAGCTCGAGCATCTTGGCTTTCTCGCGGAGCTTGTCCTCGTCGGCCTTGGTCTCAATCACGATCTCGTCGAGCTCGTTCTTCTTCACCTCGAGGTCCTGTACCCGGTTGTCCAACTCTTCCTGGCTCTTCTCGATGAGCTCCTGCTTCTTCGCCTCAGCGTTCTTCGCTTCGTTGATACGCTTCTCGGCGAGCTGGATTTCCAGGTTCTGGTACTCAATCTCTTTGTTGATGAGGTCGTACTCTCGGTTGTTCCTGACGTTGTCGAGCTGCTGCTTGTAGGTCTCGACCTTCTGCTTTGCCACTTCGATGTCGTTGTGGAGCGCCACGAGTGTCTTTCGGATTTCCTCCGCCTCATTGGCTGTGTTTTCGATGCGGGTGCGGAGTCCCTCCACCTCGTCTTCCAGGTCCTGAACTTCGAGCGGGAGCTCGCCGCGGATTGTGCGGATGTTGTCAATCTCGCTGAGGATGGTCTGGAGCTGATAAAGGTTCTTCAGACGCTCTTCGATGGACATCTCACCGGATGTTTTTTCAATTCTTTTTGCCATACTTGATGATGAATGTATGAAGTTTTATTGTTATTGGATTTCTGCTTTTGTTCCGGATTTCCCGGAATTCCCGGAGATTCCGGACTTTCCGGATGTTTCAGGTTTTCAGAGATAGTTGATTGGGTTGGTCTCGATTTCAGTCTTTTCGATTCTCAGGTCGGGACATGCTTTTCGGATGATTTCCTCGAGCAGGTCGATGGTGTACTGCTCGCTTTCGAAGTGTCCGATTTCCATGAGCTGAATGGTGTCGTCATATCCGAAGAAGCGGTGATATCCGATTTCTCCGGTGATGAACGCGTCGGCCTGTTGGCTGATGGCGTCAGGAATGAGGAACGCTCCAGCGCCTCCGCATACCGCCACTTTGGACACGGTCTCTCTCGTCCAGCTGTTGAATCGCACGCTGCCCGCGTCGAATGTCTCTTTGACGAGGACGATGAAGTCCTCTCTGTCCATCGGTTCAGGGAGCAAACCGACGATTCCGCTTCCCGCTCCCTCCATCTCAGTCTTGGGACAAAGGGGCTGTATTCCGTTCAGTTTCAGCTTGTCGGCAATCTTGTAGTTCACTCCTCCCGGTGCGTTGTCGAGGTTGGTGTGGCTGGAATAGATGTTCACTCCCTTTTGTATTGCCCTTATGATGCATCGCTGGACCATGTCTTCGCCTGCTATTCTCTTGGGCGGCCGGAACATCAGTGGGTGATGGCTGACGATGATGTCGCATCCTTTCTCACAAGCCTCGTCGATCACTTCCTCCGTGACGTCAAGGCACAATAATACCCCTGACGATTCGGCATCCACTGTTAATCCGATCTGCAGTCCGGCGTTGTCGTAGCTGTCTTGCAGGGACAGTGGAGCAAATTGTTCAAGGGCTTCAATTATTTCCCGTATTTTCATAATTGTTGCAAAGTTAGGTATTTTTTTTCGATTATCAAAATTTTATGTCCATGAAATTAAGAAGTTATCTTTTTTTTGTGTGAACGTCTGTGGGCTCATGGTGGTTCGTCTTGAAATATTATCGCAAAGGTTGGAAGTATGAAGACGCCCCGCGGGGCGTCTCTACTGCAACGTTGCAGGGAGATTTCCACGTAATTCTTGTATTTTGTTGAAACGTTGCCGTGTCGTGGTTTATCTCATAAGTAATGCTTAACTTTGCAACATCAAAAAAAGGTTTCATACGAGCCCGAACATAGATTCAGCAAAGGAGTGGGGGTCTTCTTTCCAGAGGAGTGGGCGAGGGGAGTGCCCTGAAGAAATGAAATATGAGGAGGGTCGGGGAGAAGTACTTTTTTGAGATTTGAGGCTGACTTTGCTTTAGAATTGCTTGTTACCTGATTCATACATATTTTCACGCCCTTGCGGTCGACTGGTAGATAGCCAATGCGCCGCAAGGACGTTTTCTTTCTGTGTGTGCTGGGGGGAATCTTCGGGTCTATTGCTTTTTGTAGATGAGTGGTTTTCCTTCTGGTTTCGTGGTGGGTGTCATCTGCTCTCCTTCGATGATGAATTCCCTGGTCTCTCCCTCCACAGTGATAGACACCTTCGTTACTTTCTTCTTGCCTGCCTTTGCTTTCTTGGCCTTGTAGGTTCCTGTCTTTTCAGTGGTCGACGGACTGGTGGACCGTCCGGCACCCATTCTGTCGGATCCGGGTCCTTCATGAATCACCATTACCCATTGCGTGGTGGTGACCGTGACCTCGCTGCTGCTGGTGAAGGTGATGACTTCCTCGTCGCCCATATTACCCACGTCGGCCAGGAACATAGTGTTGTCCAGTTTCCAAGAAGTGCCTTCCAGGCTCGGCTTCTTTCCGCTGACGCAGAGCAGCAGTGTCGCTGCCGCGATGATGCCTAAAACGAATGATTTTGTTTTCATAATGTTGTTTGTTGGAAAAAGATTTGTAATTTTATTTGAATGATATTGGTATTTCATTGCAAAAATACGAATTTTATTCCAAATCCAAACGCTTTTCCGGAGAAAAGTCGGCGGAATTGTCGATTTTTCTTGAACTCCGCTGACTTTTTGGATGTTTATTTCTGATTTTTGCGTCAAATTGACATTAAATTTATTTTTGCGTCAGTTTGACATGGTAATTTAGGCTGGATTATGTGTCAATTTTACGTATTTTAACAAATTGTGTCAGATTTACGCATAATTTTGGTTTGGCATGTTTTTTGCACCATTGACATTGAGACCGCACTAGAGTGTGGTTTCCCAAAACAGAACAAAAGACTTTTCCCAACCTATTAAAATAACATTTTATTATGAACAAGAACCTGAAATTCAAAAAGGAGAGTGACAACAAGTGGTACATCGACCTGCCTAACTGGCCTTTTGCCCATCACAACCTGATGATGGTGGCGGGTGCCGACAAGCTGTGTGCTCTGCTTTCTGACGACGGTGAGAACACGTCGGTGGAGGTGATTAACTCGAGCGAGTATGACGACACCTATAAGCAGCAGGGCTATGTGGTTCTGCGCCGTACGGATTGGGGGCTGACCACTGGTGCCTACTACGACGTGGAGAACATCGACGGTTTGAAACAGCTGTGGCTCTGTCCGGTGACGTTGTTCGTCTATCAGAAGTATCCAAAGTTCATCTACGTCCGTCCGATGTCGGAGGCAGTATAGCCGTGGATTTTCCGTAACACTTGTTGACCATCACCATATGAATTTGACGGGCCGTCCCCCAGCGCTGGGAACGTCCCGTTTTTTCGGTTTTTGCTCGTGTCAGAGAGAAGGCCCGTACTGATAGACCAGTCCGTATTTCTCGTGGAGTCGTTGGAGGGAACCGTCGGATTTCATCCGTCTGATCACTTCGTTCACGGCCTGGAGGAGGTCGTCCTGCCCCTTGCGCATCAGCACTCCGATTTCTCCGTGGGTGAAGGGGGAGTTCAGCAGGGGGGCGGCCAGACGCGTGTCGGTCTGGACGTAGTAGGGTGCCTCGGTGATTTCGGTGATCATTACGTCGGCCTTCCCCTCGGCCACGAGCACCGGTATCTCCTCGTTTTTCTGGTGTACGATGATTTGGGCATGAGTGAGGTTCTCGTTGGCGAACTTTTCGTTCAGTCCTCCCGGGTTGACCATCACTTGAACGTCCGGCTTGTCGATGTCCTCCAGCGACTGAAACCGCTCTGCGTCGTCGGTCCGGCAAAGTATGGTCTTTCCGTTGGCCAGATATCCCTCGCTCATGAGCATGGTCTGCCGGCGGGCGTCGGTGATGGTGATGCCTCCTATGGCAAGGTCGAAGATCTGGGGTTCGGCTGTGACGTCGGCCGAGAGAGTAGGCCAGGAGGTTTTCACGAACTCAGCTTCCACTCCCAGGCTTCCGGCGATTTCCTTGGCCATCTCGATGCCGAATCCCCAGTATTCTCCGGTCTCCGGCTCACAGAAGGAGAGGGGGCGGTAGTCGCCTGTGGTTCCGACGAGAATCTTTCCCCGGCTTTTGATTCTCTCAATGGTGGGGGTGGACTGGGTGTTGTCGTCGTCCGACGAGCATGATGGGAAGGATGTAGCCGTGCAGAGTGTGAGTACTGCAAGCAACAGCCAGATTTTAAGTCTTTCCTGTTTCATGATGTGGTTTTTGTGGGATAAGTTCTGTTTTTTTTGCATGCAAAGTTACGAATAAATCGCAAGATTGGAAAAACAAAAGGGGAATAAGTTTGCTGTTTGGTGGACTTTGGGTTTCACCGTGGGGAGGAGCGTAATAAACATACTTTACAACGGCTACAGAGGCAAGAAAATCGATAAATAGGACACCTGACAGCAAAATTAGCCTGCAGGACTATTTGTTGCGGATTTTAGGATGTTGACAAAAAAAATTCAGGCCAAACAGTGGATGATGTGTTCTATGCGAAAGCAGGCGAGAGCGTGGATTTTCACATCATTCCCCCCTCGGACTATTTCTACTTTAGCAACGTCGTAGCGGACCATGGAGAGGTGAATGTGGCAGATGGTGATATAAGCACAGGGGATGGTGTGTGCTACATATAGCGTGTTCTTCCGGTGAGCCATTCGTCGATGAATCTTCCGTCGATTTTGGCCATGCCTAGGGTCTGATAGCCGGAGAGGTCGTTGTGTCTGAGGTTGAGAATGAAGAGCAGCCCGAGTTTCATGACGACGTTGAGGTATTTTGACACAGGGGACATGAAGTCCGGGAATGCCATGCTGAGTAGTACGATGAAGAATGCCGTTGATGTGTAGACCCACACTCCGATGCTTTTTTTCCTGAGAATAAGGTAGAGTCCGATGATGTCGGCCAGGTTGATGATGACCCTGAGCGCCGTGCATAGCATGGACACGCTGAACTGTGGGTCTTTGAGCCCCAGGAAGAGGTTGTGGAACAGCACGATAAGAGAATAGAGCAACATCACCCACAAGTAGTACTTGATACCTGGGGCCAGCTCCTGCTTATAGAATCTTCGATTTTCCATATTAGTATGTGATTTTTTTAGGTTAATGCTTGCGGGGGGTATGAATATATGGGTTGATTAGCATTTGCGGTCGGATAAAGCCGTTGACTCTCTACAATCGTACGTCGGTCTCTTTCTCGAAGATTTGAGCTTGACCGGTCCTGAGGCTGTGATTTGAGAATTGAGACTGGCGCTTGAGGGTGCCAAGTCTCAAAACTCAAGTCCCAGACTTATCGTATCTTTTACTTGACGATACCTTTCTCGAGGTATTCGGCAAGGTTGGTCCGTATGCTTTCAGATGCTCGCTCGACCGCCACTTTTGCCATGTCGTGGTCGACCATGATTCGCACGAGCTCGTCGAAGCTGGTCTTGGCGGGGTCCCATCCCAGCTCTCGTTTTGCTTTGGACGGGTCTCCCCAGAGGTTGACCACGTCGGTGGGGCGGTAGAAGTCCGGGCTGACCTCCACGAGGACACGTCCCGTTGCCTTGTCGATGCCCTTCTCGTCGAGACCCTCTCCCTGGAACTCAAGCTCGATTCCCGCGTGCTTGAAAGCGTGGTAGCAGAACTCACGTACGGAGTGCTGCACACCGGTTGCGATGACGAAGTCTTCCGGCTTCTTGTTCTGGAGTATGAGCCACATGCACTCCACGTAGTCCTTGGCGTATCCCCAGTCTCTCAGGCTTGAGAGATTCCCGAGGTAGAGCTTCTCCTGCTTTCCCTGAGCGATACGTGCGGCGGCGAGCGTGATCTTGCGTGTGACGAACGTCTCACCCCTGCGCTCACTCTCATGGTTGAAGAGGATGCCGGAGCAGCAGAACATATTGTATGCCTCGCGGTATTCCTTCACAATCCAGAATCCGTAGAGCTTTGCCACTGCGTATGGGCTGTAAGGGTGGAAGGGAGTGAGCTCGTTCTGCGGTACCTCCTCCACTTTTCCGTAGAGCTCAGATGTGCTGGCCTGATAGATGCGGCAGGTGTCTGCCAATCCGCAGAGCCGCACGGCCTCAAGCACGCGGAGCACTCCGGTTGCGTCGACGTCGGCAGTGAACTCCGGTGAGTCGAAGCTGACCTGCACGTGGCTCTGTGCCGCCAGGTTATAGATTTCCGTTGGTCGTACTTTGCTGACCACCTGCAGGATGGACATGGAGTCGCCGAGGTCTCCGTAGTGTAGGTGGAAATGCTCGTGTCCCTCGAGATGTGCGATCCGCTCGCGGTAGTCGACGGATGAGCGCCTTATGATTCCATGTACTTCATATCCTTTTTCCAGCAGAAATTCCGACAGGTATGATCCGTCCTGGCCAGTTACGCCAGTAATGAGTGCGATATTTGCCATTCTTCCGATTAGTTTATGTTTTTAACGTGCAAATTTACGAAAAAAAACGTATAAATAAAAGGATGACGGATGAAAAATGAAATATATTTACGATTTAGGCAGTTCTTGGACGAAATGAACCAAAATGAATGTTGCTGGAATGAAAAAAAACACAAGAAAATGCTGTGCTATAGGAAAGGCTGACGCCTGAGCCGGAATGAAAAACGAAGACCGTCCCAACTCCCGTTGGAACGGCCCTTTTAAGTCCATGCCGACTCATTAGCCATGTTGTCCCTGAGGATGGTTCACATGGCTTGTTTTTGCTGCTGGCAGACAGCATTCTTACTCGTAATATTCGATTGTCCTCGGGGTTTCCATTTCTTGGTCCATCATCGACACCTTACGGCTGATCCAGTTGCCTTTCTCATCGAATTTATAGTCTGTATAGGGAATTGTCATTTCCTGGCCGCCCATGTTCATGGTGTTGGAAATCAACAGGCCCTTTTCGTCATAGTTGTTGACGATTGTCATGTCGTTGCCCATCAGGTTCATGGTGATGCTCTTCACTTTGCCGTTTTCCCATGTGTAGGTGGCGGTGGCGCTCATGCCTTGTGCCTCGTTTTTTGCCGACTGCAGGTAGCCGTCTGCGTCATACACCGCGTCGGTCAGTCCTTCTTGCTTTCCGTCAGGTGTGAACGAGTTGGTCTGCTCCTGTCCCATGATGCTCTGGGTGATTTTCTTTACCGGCCCTTTGGCGTCATTCATCTCCACGTCGTGGAACTTGGTCTGTGCCTGCAGTGCGAAGGGCAGTGCGAGCAGGGCAATCAATGTCATTAATTTTCTCATGTCTTTGTTTTAGTTATTATTTAAAAGGTAAATAAAAAGCTTGAACTCCGTTGGAGCTAATAATCGTAATCAGTTTTATGTTAGACTGCCGGAATTTCCTTTGGTTTAATCCCGGTATGCTTTTCTTCTGATTTTCTTATTCTTTCCGCCTGCTTTGCAGCTGCATCTCCAGAATGCCGGCGGTGGAGTCGTCGATACGGAATTCGTTGGACGTCCTCCTTCCGATGACCCATGCTATGCGTTCTCCGCAGGTCATGACCAGCTGCCGGCTTTTCTCCTGCAGGCTGACTTTGAGGTCGGTGAGCAGGTCGCTGACGAGCTTGCTTCCTCTCATTCCGAACGGGATGAGCCGGTCACCTTGCCGGATGGTCCGTATGGCCAGGTCTGTACCGGTTTTCCTGATGTCGAAATAGGCGTGTCTGCTGTCTTTCTGCATGTCCAGCTGTGCGGGTGAGAGGATGCGGTAGCTGATGGCCATGCCGTTTGGGAGATCGATGAGTCCTTGTGGCTGGTCGATGCTGATGCAGGTCTCGAAGGGCAGGGTGTCGTCAATTCCGCTGACGGCCAGGTAGTCGCGGTCGACGGTGAGCTGGAACTGTCCGGAGAAGAACCTCCTTCCGGTCTTGTCCATGCTGCTGATGATTTGTGTCAGCTGTATGCGGTTGAACCCGCACCCGTCTAGCGTCTCGTGGAGGAGAGAAAGTGGAGACGGAGACCTCCAGAGCCCCTCCTTGGATATTCGCAGTGTGCCCTCATTGTCCACGAAGCTGCATTCCTCCTCCATCCGTTTTATGCAGCTGTCATATACTTTTGCCTCTTCCCTGAGGTTGTGGATGGTGGTCATCATGGTTTCCTTTGCTGAGGGATTGATGGCCTGCATGAGGGGAATGAGCTGCAGCCGGACTTTGTTGCGCAGGTAGTCGGTGGTGAGGTTTGTGCTGTCGGTCACGTAGTCCTGACTCCTCTCCTTGAGGAACTGGAGGATTTCTTCCCGGTAGACGCACAGCAGCGGCCTTACGATGTGTCCGTTTTTTGGTGGGATTCCTTTCAGCCCCTTGATTCCGGTGCCCCTCATCAGATTGATGAGCATGGTCTCGATGCTGTCGTCGGCGTGGTGTGCGACCGCGGTTTTTGTGAATCCTTCCTTCTCCATGAGCTCTCTGAAAAAACCGTATCGCAGCTCACGTGCCGCCATCTCGATGCTGATGCCTTTTTCCCGTGCGTATGTAGTGGTGTCGAAATGCGTAAGGTGGAGGGGAATTTCCAGCCTGGAGCAGAACGCCCGTACGAATTGTTCGTCGCGGTCGCTCTCCGCGTCGCGTAGATGGAAATTGCAGTGAGCGGTCTCTAGGTTGTAGCCCAGCTCTTGCAGTGCTAGGGTAAGGGCTATGGAGTCCGCTCCTCCGCTGAGAGCAAGGAGGATTTTGTCGTTGTCCTTCAGCAGTGCGTTGTCGAAAATGAATTGTTTGATTTTTTTCAGCATGATGGGGCGAAAACAGGTTGTTTTATGGTTTGAACGTTCAAAGTTAGGCAGAATTTTTGGTTTTTTGAAAAAAAAGTGGCAAAAAAGTTTGCAGGTAATTAAAAATACACTAACTTTGCAAAACTTTTCGGGGAAATCCCTGACACGGTGCCTTGGATGAGTGGCTTAGTCAACGGTCTGCAAAACCGTCTACGGCGGTTCGAATCCGCCAGGCACCTCGAGAAAGCCTGACTGCATATTGTGGTCAGGTTTTTTTTGTTGATTCTTTTTTTTGACGTGGTGAGTTGGCATTGTGCAAAAATTATGAAATTTATGTGTGTAAAGTGAAAAAAATGTTGGGATTTTGCTAGCAGTTTCAATAATTTTGCGTAATTTTGTAGGAAATACTAACTAGACTTAGGGCAGGGGAGGGGCAAGAGCGTCCGTTTTTTTTGTTTGACGTGCCGTCGTGTCGCTTATCCTGCTGAAAGAAAAAATAGAGAATAATCCATCTATTTATTAACTTTAAATAACACTTTTATGAAAGACTTGAAAATGCTGATTAACGGCAAGTTCTGTGAGAGCCGTAGCGGAAAGTGGATTGACGTGCTTAACCCATCAACGGAGGAGGTGATTTCCCGTCAGCCCGAGGGAACGATCGAGGACGTGAACGAAGCGCTCGATGCCGCTCGTGCCGCGCAGAAAGCCTGGGGCGCCACTCCTGTGATTGAGCGCGCACAGTATTTAAAGAAACTGGCAAACGGAATCCGTGCAAGAAGGGAAGAATTTATTGAGATTATCATGCGTGAGCAGGGCAAGACATTGAACTGGGCCACAGTGGAGACGGACGTGACCGCCGAGTACTTCGACTATATGGCTTCGTTCGCCCGCCATATCGAGGGTGAGATCATTCCGTCTGACCGTCCCAACGAGACTATCCTTCTGACCAAGAAGCCGATTGGCGTGGTTGCGGGCATCCTTCCCTGGAACTTCCCCTTCTTCCTGATTGCCCGCAAGGCAGGCGCTGCGTTGATAGCCGGCTGTACGATTGTGATCAAGCCGTCGCAGCTCACGCCTGAGAACTGCACCACCTTCGGTGAGGTGGTCGTTGAGAGCGGACTGCCAGCCGGCGTGATCAACATCGTGACCGGTAAGGGCAGTGTCATCGGCAACGAGATGGCCGGTTCACCAAAGATTGACATCGTGAGCGTGACCGGCTCTGTCGGTGCCGGAGAGAGCATCATGGCCGCTGCTTCGAAGAACATCACGAAGGTGTCGTTGGAACTGGGTGGTAAGGCTCCCGCCATCGTCTGCAAGGACGCCGACCTGGAGAAAGCCGCTCAATGGATTGTTGACAGCCGCATCGGCAACAATGGTCAGATTTGCAACAACGCCGAGCGAGTGTATGTTCAGAAGGACGTGAAGGCTGATTTCACGAAGATCCTGGTTGAGAAGATGCAGGCCGTGAAAGTGGGTGATCCTTGCCAGGACCATAGCGTTGACATGGGTCCGCTGGTAGAGCAGCGTGCTCTCGAGAGCGTGACGGAGAAGGTTGAACGTGCCATCAAGCAGGGTGCGAAGCTGCTTTGCGGCGGCAACCGCGTAGGCGACAAAGGCTATTTCTATGCCGCCACCGTGCTTGACAACTGCACCCAGGACATGGACATCATCCATGAGGAGACGTTCGGCCCCGTGATTCCTCTGGTGGAATTCGACACCATCGAGCAGGCCATCGCCTACGCCAACGACTGCGAGTACGGACTTGCTTCCTCGGTGTTCACCAACGATATCAACATCGCAGCCAAGGTGGCTCGCGAGCTGGAATTCGGCGAGACCTACATCAACCGCGAGCACTTCGAGGCCATGCAGGGCTTCCATGCCGGCGTGAAGAAGTCGGGTATCGGAGGCGCTGACGGCAAGCACGGCATTGAGGAGTACCTCGTGACTCACGTGACTTATATTGACACATATTAATAATTACTAGGAGCCGGGAGAGGCTTGGAAGTCTTTCTTTTAGAGACTCCGAGGCTTCGATGCTCCGAGAGTTCGATTTTTCGATTCGTTGATATTCAGATTCTTCGATTCGTTGAAACTTCGATTCGTTGAAACTTCGATATTCCCAATCTCTCTCGGCTCCTTTTAATCCCCCACAAAATAACTCTGATGAAAGTAGGATTGTTTGTTCCTTGCTATATAGATGCGCTCTATCCTGAAGTGGGCGTTCTGACTTATAAGCTGTTGCGGTCGCTGGGCGTCGAGGTGGACTATCCCGAGAAGCAGACCTGCTGCGGCCAGCCGATGGGCAATGCCGGCTTTGAGAAGCTGTCTGTTCCGCTGGCAGAGAAGTACGACGAGCTGTTCCGTGGCTTCGACTATGTGGTGGCACCCTCAGCCAGCTGTGCCGCCTATGTCCGTGTGTTCCATCCTGGCCAGCTGAAGGGCAAGAACCCTCAGCATGAGTGTCAGGCAAGCAAGAAGACGGTGGATTTGGTGGAGTTCCTCCACGATGTGCTGAAGGTTGACCGTCTTCCCTCTCGCTTTCCCCATAAGGTGAGCGTGCATAACTCATGCCACGGCGTCCGGGAGCTGGGACTGTCGTCTCCTTCAGAGCGTAACATTCCGAAATTCAATAAGATTATCGACTTGCTGAAACTGGTCGAGGGCATTGAAGTTGTGGAGCCGGAACGCCCTGACGAGTGTTGTGGCTTCGGTGGTATGTTCTCCGTGGAGGAGACGGCCGTCTCCCTGCGTATGGGCACTGACAAGGTGAAACGCCATATCGCGACAGGCGCGGAGTACGTGACCGGTCCCGACTCGTCGTGCCTGATGCACATGGAAGGAGTGGCAAAGAAGCTGGGTCTGGACATCAAGTTTATTCATGTAGTGGAAATATTAGCAGCAGGACTATGAGTACGAAACATTCGAAATACGCTGAGAGTTATCTGAAGGACGAGGCGGTGGTGGACCGTCATGACAAGACCTTCTTCGGCGTGCGGGAGAAGCGCGACCGCATGGCGCACGACCTTCCGGAGTGGGAGTCCCTCCGTGAGGCCGCCGACAATGTCAAACGCCACACGGTGACGCATCTTGCCGACTACCTTGAGCAGTTTGAGGCAAACGCGACGAAGAACGGCATCCACGTCCACTGGGCTCAGGACGCGGACGAATATAACGCCATCGTGCTGGAGATCCTTCGCAGCCACGACGTGAAGAAAGTAGTGAAGAGCAAGAGCATGCTCACGGAAGAGTGCCATCTGAACGAGAGCCTGGAAAAACATGGCCTGGAGGTGATTGAGACCGACCTTGGTGAGCGTATCCTTCAGATGATGCACCTGGCACCGAGCCATATCGTGATGCCCGCCCTTCACGTTCACCGCGAGCAGATTGGTGACTGCTTCCGCGAGAAAATCCCTGGAACGTCGGAAAGCAACGATCCTACCTACCTCACGCATGTTGCCCGTCTCCACCTGCGTCAGCAGTTCATGGAGGCCGGTGCCGGCATGACG
>FLNV01000616.1_pt1 | contig 12612 bp, 7 predicted proteins | sample 1140351 | NCBI WGS metagenome assembly FLNV01 (sample SAMEA3878207, study PRJEB12797) | bioreactor metagenome | biome: Moose rumen | place: Sweden | collected 2011-10 | reverse complement strand
CACATTTGTCTGACGCTCGACGAAACGGTTGTAAGAGATGACGTTGGGAAATTCTTTCCTCATATGATTGCATATATAGCCTAGGTAGAATGTCTTCAAATCACGGAAATGAGAAGTGTGAAACAGAACGAGAATTGTCATAATCTCGCTGTCGGACATGCGACCTTTGCGGTTACGATGGCGCTTGTTTGAGTCCTCAATTACATGTTTTTTTAACTCAATATCAAAATATTTACAAAATTCATCGAATATACAAAAAATTTCTACTAAATTTGCAGTATCCATAGGAGTGGTGAATTGATGGTTAAACTTTTGATTTTCACCTTTAAAGTTACTAAAAATTTATCACTCCTACAACTTTTTTAACACTTTTCTTATACCGAACTCACGTTAAAATAATAATTATGAAAAACTATTTATTGATGTTTTTACTGGTTTTTGTATTTATAGAAAAAAACCACAGCTTGCGAAACAAAGTCCCTTGATGATTTTTATCTGACCATTGGAATTATTGACCCAATCCCTCAAGGTGGTCCACACAGAACACCTACATCTGTTGTAGTGGATATAGAAGGTCATACTTTGATTTTTGATGAAGTATATTCAGGATGTACCATCAACTTAATGGATAGTGGCGAAAATATCGTTTTTACAGACACCATAGACAGCGATGGCATCGTTGAACTTCCAAATAATATCTCAGGCACATACGTTCTGAATTTGATAGTTGAATATGTGTTTTTTCAAGGAGAAATACAAATAGAATAATCAATTGAAAATAAACGCTGTTTTTCATAAATAACGTGAGTTCGACGAATTTTAAAATAGTGTAAGTTGATTATCTACAGTTCTTTCCACACAGATGCATGGTTTCTTTGGAAAGAAGCAATATGTAGATATGGCTCCCAACAGATTTATAAAGAAGTTGTCGAATGACCTATGCCTTGAGTGTTCCACTTGAGCAATGTTCTTCAACTCATCATTGACTGTCTCAATAATTGCTCTCTTCCTGAGCAGAAGTCTGTCAGACACGCTCATCAGAGCACCTTTCATGTTACTCTTGAGTTTTGTTATCAGTTGTATTCCATCCACGAACAACCGTTGAAAAAGGTTCTTGCTTATGTATCCCTTGTCTCCTACCAGTTTCCCATAGATGAACTCAATGAATGATTTCAGCTCCAAAGGCTTCCTGTCATCCACATCACCAGGTGTGATCATGAAGTTCAGAAGCTCACCCTTCTCATTGCATATCAGATGCAGCTTGAATCCGAAGAACCAGCCCATAGAACATTTTCCACGCTCGGCTATTCCCTTGAACACCTTGTGGACATGGATTCTCTGATTGCGACACACACGCAAAGGTGTGCTGTCAACGAAACTGATGCCAGTGCATTTGCCTAGCAGCACTTTCTTGATGAATATGGCCAAAGGAAGAGCAACACTCTTCTCAAGCTCAACGAATCTGTTGTAGGAAACAACCTCTGGGAACAGATGACGCAAATGAACACAAACATGATTCAAATAGAAATGCTTCAGACAACGATAACCAGAACTGTGGAACAGAATGAGTATCACCATTATCTCAGCTTTCGACATCGTTCCGTCACGATGGTATTTACGTTTGTTTTTATCTGGTATGGAATATTTTTCCATCATTTGGTCAAAAAACTTGCAGAAATCATCTGCCATTACAAAAATTTCAGTAACTTTGTTTTCGGGAATCATAGCGTTTTTTTTAGTTTAACATTGTTTTATTGGTATATACAAAGCTACTAAAAATTCCGCTATTCCCCAAATAATCAAGTGATTAAATATATCTTAATTTTCGTCGAACTCACGTTAAATACAAACATTTAAATAATAAAAAAATGAAAAAGACATTAATTATATTAACAACATTATTTGTATGCAATTTGGCAAATGGGCAACTGAAGGTTTTTAGTAGCGGAAATATGTCTGTAGGAACAACAAATTCCAGTTCTACTAGTATGATGATGATAGATGGGCAGGATTATCAATATGGCTTGTACTGTAAAAACGCAAGAAGCTCCATTTATATCTATAACCAATTTAATGACCCCAATACCCCGCATGATATTAAAAAAGGTATTTTAATGTACAATTCCTTAGCTGGCAACTTGGATCCTTTTGGTATTTATATTTTACCATTTGGTTCTAATTCTTCTAATAATTATGGAATTAACTGTAAAGGAGGTAATTCAACAAGGTTTTCATGTGGAGTTTTCGGAGGTCTTTCTGGTTCTTCTATCACAAATGGTACTGGCATATTGGGTAGTTCTTCATACACCGAAGAGATTCCCTCAACTTATTCTGGCAGATATGCCGGATTCTTTAACGGAGACGTAAGAGTGACAGGAACATTATATGGCTCATTGTTGACTCCATCAGGACTGTCTGGTGATATAACGTCCTCATCTTTTTCAAATAGGACTGTACAAATAGTTAATCGTGATACTAATATTGACAATGAGAGTGTGTCGGACAAACTGTCTCATGTTAATCTGTTAAAGATTTACGACAACATTTCAGATAAAGATGACGATAATGTCAGTTCTGAAAATATATCCAAGTATAAAGAGCTGATACATAAACTGGAAAATGACACCACATTAACAGATGATGAAATAGAAAGAATGGACAGAGAGTTAGCAAGTTTAGAAGAGACTTTGCCAGACAGTATGCGTTATCAGACAAAACGGGCATCTGTAAGTTATGGACTTGCTGCCGACCAGTTGAAATCAGTATATCCGGAGTTGGTATATGAAGACCAGAACGGCAATGTAAGTATCAACTACATAGAGATGGTTCCACTGCTTGTGCAGTCAATCAATGAGTTGAAATCAGACATAGATGAATTGAAAAGTGAGAATGCACTTTTAAAATCAGAACTTGCAGGAGAAATACCTTCTGTGAAATCACGTGATGAGGCAACTGCCATTGACGATTCAGATGCCGACATCCTCAGTCTTTCCCAGAACGACCCAAATCCGTTCAGTGAACGTAGCACAATCAATCTGACTGTCCCTGAAAACGTAAATACTGCCGCAGTGTTCTTCTATGACATGAGCGGAAAGCAGATAGACAAGCGAGACATCAGCGAAAGAGGATTGTCGCAATTGTCCATTTCTTCCTCCGACTTCAGTGAAGGCATGTATCTCTACAGCCTGATTGCCGATGGCAAGGTAGTTGCTACCAAGAAAATGATTCTGACGAAATAAAAAAACTTCATGATAGATGCTTAGTAGATACACTAATAAAAAAATGTTTATTATTATCTTCTTTGTTACATTAGTTAATTGAAGCCAAAATGCATTAGTGGTGATTATGCCGAAATAAATAAGAATAATCAATAAATAATCTTTACTATGTTTAATAACAGGTTTTTATTCTTGTTGCTGTTGATATTTTTTATCAAAAGTTCTATACATCTGATAGCTCAAACAAACTATTATTATTATAAGGGAAAGAGAATTCCATTAATCGCAAATGACAATAAGGTCTGTATTAGCATTCATAAAAATAAAGAAAATACAAGAAGAAGAATTCTTTCAAATATCAGGATGTTGGACAAAATAGTTGACAAGAATTTTGATATTTATATCATTTCCCGTTCAGATCTTGAAAATTTAATTACATTGGATTTTTGGAAAAATGATTCACATTCTGTAATTATTACCCCAACTTATAAAACCGAGAATGAGGCTGAAGTATTTATGACTCCATATTTAAACATACGACTTAAAAAAGAACAAGATATACATTTACTTACTTCATGTGCCCTAAAGTATGGACTAAAAATTGAAAAACAAGATCCTTTAATGCCTTTATGGTATATTTTGTCTATCAATGAAGATTGTGATAAAACACCATTAGAATATGCTAATACGATTTGGGAAGATGGTCAGTTTGCAGCATCATTACCAGATTTATGTTCTGATGATTTAAATTTTACTGATGACCCGATGTTTACTTTGCAATGGGGACTTTATAATAGCAATTATGCAAACATCGACATATCAGCATGTTCAGCATGGAATTATTCAACGGGGAAACACATCAAAATAGCAGTTTTAGATCAAGGCGTTGACTTGAATCATATTGATTTATCAACAAATATAAGCAATTTGAGTTACGATACTGAAACATATTCTTCTCCAAGTATAATCTATGGAGACCATGGTACACATTGTGCCGGCATAGCAGCAGCCATAAAGGATAATGGCATCCAAATTGCTGGGGTTGCACCGGATGCTACAATCCTCTCTATAAGCAATTCCTTAAATGGTACGACTAATAGCCGATTAAAAAGAGCTGATGGAATTATTTGGGCTTATCAAAATGGGGCAGATATCATATCAAATTCCTGGTATTCTTCAACATATCATTCGGCCATAGACGAAGCGATTCAAGATGCTTTCAGATTTGGTCGTCAAGGGAAAGGATGTATTATTGTCTTTGCTTCAGGTAATCAGCACAATAGCAGTATTAGTTATCCAGCCAATTGTAATGATTCTATTCTTGCTGTTGGTGCAATAAACATTGATGGTTTAAGAGCATCTTTTTCTAATTATGGATTGGGGCTTGATATAGTTGCCCCCGGGGTAAATATCCTGTCAACTCTCCCAAATGACACAACTGGATACAAAAACGGCACATCGATGGCATGTCCTCATGTTGCAGGTGTGGCAGCTTTAGTATTAGGACAAAATTCCGAGTTAACAGTAGATCAGGTAAATAGTATTATTAACAGCAACGCAAAAAAAATTTCAGGAGTTAATTTCTATGTAACCAATCCTGATGGATTGTGGAACGACGAATATGGATATGGTCTTGTTGACGCATATAATTCTGTGTTTAATACTCCTAATACTATTTTTATTCAAAATGACACCATTATGGGGACAAGATTTATTTCCGCAGACAGTATTTTTGTGGGAAGGGATGTTACTGACACAAAAGAATATGGAGATGTGGTTCTAGGACAAGGTGATATCACAATGAAAGCAGCTTGTGTGGAAATAAAGAATTCTACGACAATACCTTTAGGCACAACACTTTTAATAGAAAACAAATAATTTTTTTGATTTATCATGAAACTGGATTTTTTATCTAAATTATTCATACAGACATTGATTATTTTATGCACTAATACTATGCAAGCTCAACACAGTTGGGCTATGGCGACAATTGTAGACGAAGAAAACACACTATCATTCACCGAGTATCACAGTATGCCAGAAACAGGAGTCAACAACATAGATTATCTTAGAATCTATGATGAGAGTTGTCGTTTACGTCAAGATTATTACAATCCTATAAAAACGCAGTATGGGTATCGTATATCAGACAAACATATCTTTATCTATGACTTTGATACAGAAAAGGAGCGCTTGGCATTCGACTTCACCCTTTCCGAAGGTGACCATTTCATTACATACAATGAAATGGAGTGGAAGGTGGAAGCCGTTTTAGACACCCTTGTAAATTTATCATATTTGGGTACAGGTAAAGATTGTACAAAACGATTGTTAAAAGTTAGTTCAATAGACGGATTGTATTCCGACCAATGGCTTGAAGACTTTGGCTCGTTCAGCAACCATTTTATGATTCTTCCAATGAGCGATGCGCAACAAATACAAACACTATGGATGGAGTATGATTATGGTTGTTATTTAGTACGTGAAATATCCGCAGACCCACTGTTCACTCATTATTCGGGATGGCCAGAAGATTTTTTCAATAACGGACAAGAAACAGAATCTGTAAATTGCTCTTACAAAGATGGGGTTCTCTTTGTAGAAGATATACGATGGCGTTCACCGAATTGTGAATATAGCTGTTTTAAACGCATAGGTGATAACATTTCCTGTGCATTTGTGTGGGAGTTGAATCCTTCAACAGAGGAATCTGTCGTTGTACTTCGCAAGGATATTTATTTTTTTACAGGGCTTCCTGAACCCCAAACCGGAATATACGACATTCTTTTTAATACGACAACAAAAACATCTGTAGAAAACAACATTACTCAAGACTCAAATATATATAATATCAACAACAAGAAAGAATCTCCCATCTTTGACTTGCATGGTCACAAACTCAAATACACTCCTGCATCGGGCATATACATTCTGAATGGGAAAAAGTTTATCAAGTGAAAATGGTAATAGTTAAGATTGAAAGAATATAATAACTAATATTATTGAAAACCTTATATATCTTTTAAATGATACAAAATATTTATTGTTATTCATTCTACTTTAAAACTAATGACAAAAGAGAAGATATTTACTGACATTCAGGCAATTGTTTCAGACAAATTTGCAGTATCCATAGGAGTGGTGAATTGATGGTTAAACTTTTGATTTTCACCTTTAAAGTTACTAAAAATTTATCACTCCTACAACTTTTTTAACACTTTTCTTATACCGAACTCACGTTAATTTACTTTCTGAATTTAGCGGTCCTGATTTTTCCGTTAGTCATCCATGAAATGATGTAGACGTCGGAATTTAAGTTTCCTGCATAATATACTTGATTTGCCCTGAAAGAATCGATGAACATTCCTGATGCTGAATATATATTCACTTTGAATCTCAGTTGGGTTGGGTCTTCACCTGCAAATCTGATTGTCTCTTCCTGTGAATTATAAACCAGGGCGTAATCGGTTGAAACGTCAGAATTGAATTCATTGATTGCAGAAGGTTCTTCTTCTGGAAGCGGAATATCGGTTTTCACAAAATACCACAGTCGGTTAAGACTTGTTGCATTTCTGTCGGAAGTTTCATAACTGAGTATCTTTGTCCCGTTATTATTGCTTCCACCACTAAGATTGGCCGTATGCTTGCTGTAAACGTTTATTAAGTTATAGTATCCGTCTGTTCCCTGTGGCTTCACCGTCCACAATTGGCGAGGATCTTCAGGATTAGGCTCGTCAACATTAAGCTGAGTGTTGAGATTTGTGGTTTCTGTGCATTCTCCCACTGTAGGATCATTCAGAGCCAGTCCATATTTATTGATTATCATGAAATAATCACCCACTTTCCTGAATTCCCATAACTGACTTTCATAATCGTCGTTGTTTTCCCAACTCGATATTCCAGTTCCTTCTCCAGGGTAATTGTCAGCAGAATATTGGAACGGATTGTCTATATCAATCGCTTTCGACGTGTTTACATTGAGAATCTTATAATAGAATTTTTCCGGTTCGAGCGGAGGTGTTGGTTCAATAGGCTTTCTTGATTCAAATACAGTCAGAAGATATTGTGTGTGGTCACTTATATATTGCTTGAGTTCATCTATGTATTCCTGATAAGTGGAATACAGATTGATTTCATGATACATTCTGTTTCTTATTCCCCATTTCTGATAGTTCAGTTGTTGTGATCTTTCAAGAAGCGTAGCGAGACTGTCAATTTTATTATACATGAAATCAACCAATCCGTCGTCAAGTGCCTTTTTATATCGCTTATACACATTCTTGGCAAACCATTCATTATCCTGCCACATTCTGTTGAACCAAATCTTAGCGTCGCCATATCCGTCGTTCACCATCAGTTTCCTTTCTGTTTCTGATATACGGTAGTCATTGTCGTAGGCTATGTCATAGTCCCAAAGTGGCCCGAAATAAATCAGAGGATCTTGCTGTTCCTTATAAAAATACATGCTATAGAAACCGTCTATATTACCGGATATCTCAGTTGCAATATACAGATTGAAAAGGGAGGCAGAATCCACATATTGTCTGTATCCTTCATCAGGGTCGGTGAAATTATCAGAGAACAGTGCGTTTTCAAATTGAGATATATAATTCCTTATATAATTCTTTTGTATTGCCACAATTTCTTCATCTTCAGGATAATGTATTCTAATTGCAACATTATGATTGGAATAGAACCAGTTTCCGTCATGAAATCCGTCAACTTCAAGAAGATATCCGCCGGTTATGTCGCTCTCTTCTGTCAAAGGATAATCCTGCTCGGTAATCTTCACCCTATGAGGCCTTACTTCAACTTGATCGCTAATCTGATAATTACCTTGATAGGTTCCATTAAGCGTGAGATCAACGAATTTGCGGGCAGGACTGTTTTTCATACCCAACCAGTCGCCCATTTCCGACGTAATCGCATTTCTAATAAGGGTTTTGTCTCCGGCATTAGCCAGAAGAGTCCATTTCTTTGCATTGGCATAGCCCTTACCCAAGAATTTCTCCTTTGAATAAAATTTTATCTTATAAGGCTTTTTTGACAGGTTCCAAGTGGAATTTCCCCTCCCTCGTATTTGAACAGAATCGTAAGTAAACACATTATCCGTTTCATCAACATACACCAATGTGCAATAAATATAATAATCCTTACTCGTGATTCTCTGATTATTGTATGTATTGATATAAATATGAGGCAGATTAGTCAGTCTTATGTATTCCTGTGCCACAGAATTGAATGTTGATATACACAAGAATAAAATCAATAAGTTAAGGCGTAAAGTTTTCATATGAAATAAAAATAAGTTTGTGCAAAATTACAACTAAAATTTCAATAAAATATAAAAAGGGTTCACATTTTATTATTAAAAACCATTAATTAGTTAGTTTTTTGATATTTAAGTTAAAAATGCGGAAAAAAAAGCGTAACTTTGCAAACTCAAAAAGTATTATTTTTTTAAAAAAAGATTATTGATGACAAAGACATTCGAAGAATTAGGAGTTTGCCAAGCCATACTTAAAGCGATAGAAGAATTAGGCTATGTGTCCCCAATGCCGGTTCAGGAACAGGTTATTCCATATCTTTTAGGCAATAACAACGACGTAGTGGCATTAGCTCAGACAGGAACAGGCAAGACAGCAGCCTATGGTCTTCCTATATTGCAGAAAGTAGCTATTGACCTTGAAGAATCATCAGAAGACACATGCAAAGAAGGATCTAAACCGAAGGCTCTGGTAATTGCACCTACTCGAGAATTATGCCTTCAGATTACCGATGACCTGAAATCCTACAGTAAATATATAGAAAAAATTCATGTTCTGGCGGTATATGGCGGTGCCAACATAGAGACACAGATACGCCAACTGAAAAAGGGGATACAGATAATTGTAGCCACTCCGGGAAGACTGGTAGACTTGATGGAACGAGGCGTAGCCAAACTTGATGAGGTTAAGAATGTAATCCTTGATGAGGCCGACGAAATGCTGAGCATGGGTTTCAGCGAGAGTATCGACACCATATTGGCACAAGTGCCTTCAAATCGCAACACACTTCTTTTCTCAGCCACAATGAGCAATGAGATAGAGCGTATAAGCAAGAATTATCTTCACGACGCCAAGGAAATAGTAGTAGGATCAAGAAATGAAGGTGCGGAAAATGTGAATCATATATACTATATGGTTCATGCAAAGGATAAATACAATGCGTTGAAGCGTGTAGCCGACTATTATCCTGAAATTTATGCTATTATTTTCTGCCGTACACGTCTTGAAACCCAGGAGATAGCCGATAAACTGATAGCCGACGGCTATAATGCCGAATCACTTCATGGCGACTTGTCACAGGCTCAACGCGACCTTACGATGGCTAAATTCCGCCATCACCACATACAGTTGCTTGTGGCAACCGATGTAGCCGCTCGTGGACTCGATGTTGAAAATCTCACTCACGTAATCAATTATGGACTTCCCGACGACATAGAGAGTTACACTCACCGTAGTGGACGTACCGGTCGAGCTGGTAAAACCGGTACGAGCATATGTATCATACATGTTCGTGAGAAATCCAAGGTGAAGGCTATTGAGAAGCAGATAGGCAAAAGCTTTGTTGCCGGCATACTGCCTGAAGGTGAAGAGATATGCAAAAAGCAACTGATGAAGGTGATTGACGACATAGAGAAGGTAGAAGTAGACGAAGAAGAAATACAGCCGTTCCTCAAGGATGTTTACCGTAAGTTTGAACTGATGGAGAAGGAAGATGTGCTTAAACGTATCATATACCGTGAATTCAATACCTTCCTAAATTATTATAAGCATGCTCCTGAAATAATACAGCCAGACGAACGTAAAGGCGGGAATGAAGGCGGCAAGAAGAGTAGGGAAGAGCGTCGTCATGAGCGTAAGAGCCGTAAAGGTCAGGCAGAGCCTGGATATACACGTCTGTTTATAAATTTAGGTAAGAAAGACAACCTACGTCCTCGTGAATTCATGGGATTTGTAAACCGCTGCTCGAAAGGCAACCATTTCGATTTGGGCAGGATAGATATAATGAAGAATTTCTCCTTTTTCGAAGTTCCTCACGATCAGGTAAAGGGCATTCTGAAAGTTCTCAACGGTGCTGAGTACGACGGCCGTTACATAAATGTTGAGATAACTGAGAATAACGGTGGCAATAATGGTGGTTCGCGTAAAGCAAACGGCAAGAGCAAAAAGGAGACCATTGATTCTGAACCATCAAAAAAGAAAAGCAAAAAGGAAACTATTGATTCTGAACCATCAAAAAAGAAAAGCAAAAAATCAAAATCCGACCCGATGGCTAAACTACGTAAGAAGAACAGTGGCAACAAACCTGAATGGGCTCAGTTTTTTGAAGGCCAGGTTGAGGAACAACCTTTCTTCTCTATTTTCAGTAAGAAAGGAAAGAAACGCAAGAAATAATTACTAATTTTAAAAAATCATAAAATGAAAATATTTCAGAATGTAAGCGATATAGGTGATTTGGAAATTGCCTTGAAAGAAGCGAAAGAAATAAAGCAAGACCGCTTCAAATACAGTGAATTAGGAAGGAACAAGACCGCTTTATTGATTTTTTTCAATAACAGTCTTCGCACTCGTTTATCCACCCAGAAAGCAGCTATGAACCTTGGTATGAATGTCATTGTATTGGACGTGAATCAAGGAGCATGGAAATTAGAGACCGAGCGTGGAGTGGTGATGGATGGCGACAAGAGTGAACATCTCCTGGAAGCAATACCCGTTATGGGCAGCTATTGCGACGTTATAGGAGTCCGTTCTTTCGCTACATTTGAAAGCCGCACCGACGATTATGAAGAAAAAATTCTCAATCAATTTATAAAATACAGCGGAAAACCCGTTTTCTTCATGGAAAGTGCCACAGTACATCCTCTTCAGGCTTTTGCCGACTTGATAACAATTGAGGAATACAAGCGCAATTCACGTCCGAAAGTAGTGCTTACATGGGCACCACATCCTAAAGCACTTCCACAAGCTGTTCCTAATTCATTTGCACAATGGATGAATGCAGCAGATGTAGACTTCGTTATAACCCATCCTGAGGGCTATGAACTGGACCCTAAGTTTGCCGGTAATGCCAGAGTGGAATATGATCAGTTGAAAGCATTTGAAGGTGCTGACTTCATTTATGCCAAGAACTGGAGTTGTCCAGGTGTAAGCCGTCCGGAAGATTATGGAAAAGTACTGTCTAAAGACATGTCATGGACAGTGGACAGCAAGCATATGGCATTCACCAACAATGCTTTCTTCATGCATTGTCTGCCTGTTCGACGCAACATGATCGTTACAGACGACGTAATAGAATCTCCTAATTCCATCGTTATACCTGAAGCGGCAAACAGGGAAATATCTGCCCAAGTAGTACTGAAAAGAATGATAAGTTTGCTATAACTTGCGCAAGTTATGGCGGCACATTCACCAACACAAAAGGTGGTAAGGCTGTTTTCTCGATTTATTATGATTAAAATTAAAGGATAAAAAGGAATTAGTATATAAATGATTTCAACATATAGTTTAGAAAACGGAATGCGTTTGATACACAGTAAGTCACCCACCAAGGTGGCTTATTGTGGTATAGCGATAGATGGCGGCACACGCGACGAGAAAAAGAGCGAATACGGTATTGCACATTTTTGTGAACACATGATGTTTAAAGGAACCGGCAAACGCAAGGCATGGCATATACTCAACAGAATGGAGTCGGTAGGTGGTGATCTCAATGCCTATACCAATAAAGAAGAAACCGTGATTTATTCTGCTTTCATGAATCAGCATCTTGAACGCGCCACCGAACTTCTATGCGATATAGTATTCAATAGCAGTTATCCTCAGAATGAACTGGAAAAGGAAAGCGAAGTAATCATAGAAGAGATAGAAAGCTATAACGACAGCCCTTCAGAACTTATTTTCGACGAATTTGAAAATATGGTGTTTGAAAAACATCAGTTGGGGCACGACATACTGGGCAATACAGAACAAATACGTTCATACAGAAGTGAAAATCTCATTTCATTTGTTAATCGCATTTATAAACCCGAAAACATGGTGTTTTTCGTTTTTGGAGACTATGACTTCGAGTATGTAAAGAAAATAGCCATAAAATACACATCTCTCTACACAGAAAACACAACCAAACGTCACCGTTCACGTAAAAAAGAAAAATACAGCTATCTTCCTAAGACAAAATATATTTCAAAATCCACTCATCAGGCACATGTCATGATAGGTTGCCCTGCCTATTCGTCGGACGACAAGCGTAGAGTGGCTCTCTACTTTCTCAACAATATAATAGGTGGTCCTGGAATGAACTCACTGCTTAATGTAGCCTTGCGTGAACACAACGGTCTGGTATATACAGT
>FLNV01001148.1_pt1 | contig 12626 bp, 9 predicted proteins | sample 1140351 | NCBI WGS metagenome assembly FLNV01 (sample SAMEA3878207, study PRJEB12797) | bioreactor metagenome | biome: Moose rumen | place: Sweden | collected 2011-10 | reverse complement strand
TGATGCCAAGCGTGCCCTTGAGTTCGAGGGGCACGTCTTCTACGATAATGACTTTGAAGTGGTCCATATTGTTCTTGGTAAAGTAATGATTATCATGGTGATGCCGTCAGCGGCGACCTCAGCCCTGATGGCACAGCCACGGCGGTTGGTGGCCTCGCCGTGGTCGCGGACAATCTGGCGGCAGAGCAGGTAGGGGATGTTGCTGGTGGCGGGTGTGAAGAGGGCTGCGGCCTCGTCGTCGGTGAGGTGCAGGGAGGGCATGCGCACTGTGCATACGACATACTTTTCGTCGCGAGGCTCATACGTGACGCTCATCTGCCGCTGGCTCTGCTTGCGCAGGATGTCAAAAAGATAGTCGACGAGCACTTCGTCGCCGAGGATTTCGTGGTTGAGGGGCTTGAGATGAAGCTTGACGTGCTCCACCTGGCGCATGGCCTGCTCGCTGAGGATACCGTAAAGCTCGCGGTAGTAGCCCGCCACCTCGGCCAGCGCCTTCGTGTCGCCCTGATCGAGCAACTGGCGGATACGGCTGGGATAGTACATCGTCTCGTGCTTCAGGGTCGAGAGGCAGTTATCGAGCACTGCATTACTGACATGCAGGCTGTCCTCCTCGAGGGCCTTGCCCTGCAGCTCATCCTCCATCATCTCGAGTTGCGACTGGAACTCCTGCTGGCGCCGGGCTGAGCGGTCGAACGAGGCGAGCAGCTGCCATGCCATAGCGGCCAGGATGGCAAGGAAGAGAAGCACGAGCAGCAGGATGGCTATTCGTTTGTCAGCCTCTGACTGCTGCATTTTTCGGCAATAGGCACCCAAACCTGCGTCGGCCGAGAGCTCCTTCATGAGCTGGGTGCAGATGCGGTTATTGTAGTTGTAAAGTTTCCATTGATGAAGGGCCAAGGCTGCCACTGCACACTCATTGCGGATGTCGACGATGATGTCATAGTTGGTGGAAAGGCTGTCGTGGAGCCACAGGATTTCAGGGGCCACGACCGAAGGGTCGCCCATGACCATCATTGTGTCGGCTGGATGACCTCCCTGCTGAAGGTAATGCCAGTTGAGCTGCTGGCGACAGGAATCGGCAAAGAGCAATGTGCGGGCGTAGGTGCCGTTGATGTTGGAAAAATAGGCCGAGTCTGCATAGATGCTGGCCCTTGCCAAAGGATCATGAGGCTGTTGGGGGGCTGCCCATGTGGCGGCAGAGAATGTCAACGACCAGAAACCGACGACCAAGAGGCGGGCCAAGCCCTTAGGCAGTCGGAAGAAGAAGCGGCTCCCCTGTCCTTTCGTGCTCTCGGCCGAGAGAAGGCAGACAGAGAATATCTGACTGAGCTTGCGGTATTTCTCAATGATACCCTTGCAGTTGAGCAGGCCAAAGCCGTGGCCGGCAGCTATCTTATGCTCGAAGACGTGGATCAGTTGCTCCTTGTCCATGCCCTCACCGTCATCGGCCACCGAGATTTCCACATAGTCGGACTGCTCGTCGGCATAGATGCTGACATGGCCTCCATCGGGGGTGAACTTGCGGGCATTGTCGGCGAGGGTATTGAGCATGAAGAGTGTCAGCACGCGGTCGGCCTTGACCCGCACATCGGTGGGCTGAACATCAAACGTAAGGCCTTTCATCAGGAAGCTGCGACGACTCTTTCCCACAATGTTGAACAAATCATTAAGGGCAAAGGTCTCGATGTGGAGGCTCAGTTCACCCTGATGCAGCTGTATCCAGTTGGTCAGTACGTCGTTCTGCTCGTTGATCTTGTCGGTCAGCTCGCGGATGTAGTCCAGTTGACCATTGAGCATTGACCATTGAGCATTATCAATTTCCGAATGGTCATTGTTCAATGGTAAACGGTCAATGGCATAAATGATGCGGTCGATGAACGGCGTGATACTGTTGACCAGCGAAATCTTGGCCCGCTGCTCCAGATGACGGCGCTCGCCACGCTCCACCTGAAGTGCGGCTAAGGACAATTGCTCCTGCAGTTCGTCGCGTCGCTCGCGTAGAGCCCCGTCAAGTGAGTCGGCCGAGCGCCGTCGCCGCAGGGTGACGATGCCCACAATGATGAGCACCAGCGCCACGATGGCTACGACCACGGCAATGAGGAGTCGGTTAAGCTGAGAGACGGTCTGCTCCAACTGGCCTGCGCGGGCTTCAAGCGAGCGGTCCTGGCGAGTCTGTTCCTGCAGGTCGAGATAGAGGTTGCGGTAGTCATCGCTGTGCACCTTGTCGTCAATGGCGGCATAGGCTACGCTGAGCTGTTCGTAGATGCTGGCCACGAGGTCGGGAGCCTGCATAATGGCAGTGTCGGCAAGTGCCTGCCCGAGGTTATGGAGCGCCCCGTCATAGTCGTCGGTGGCCAGGAAGCAGGAGGCCAACGTGCGATAGGCTCCTGCTATCTGATAGACATCGCCGTAAGCACTGAAAATGTCTAAAGCTCTGGAAGCCAGCCATGCAGGAAGGAGGGCATCGTCGACTGACTCCGGATTAAGGAACTTCATGGCGGGCAAGTTGTCGGTAATGAGGCGTCGCCGATAGTCGGGCGTCACAAGATGCTCGGCCAGAGCCTCGAGCGAGTTGGCGATGAAATAAGGATAGTCATGCTGCTGCGACAAGAGGAAACAACGCATCAGGTGATCGAACTCCACCTGATTGATTTCCTCCTGAGTAGCTGAGGTTACAATGCCGCCCGACCCCACATTGTAGAGATAGTTCAGATACTGAGCCACGTCAGCCGTCTCATCAACGTGAATGTCGAGCGCCAGGGCAGCCTCACGCTCCAATCCCACATAATAATAATAAGTAGAGGTGACGATGGCCATCTCTGACTCTGCATAGTTGAGGCGTTCACGCTGATAATCATTCAGCGTGCCAATCTCCTCATGCAACCGCTGCAGGGCCTGCTGCGCCTTCACTCGGAAATCATAGAAGGCACGATTGCGCGACATGCGCTGACAGAGACGCATGTGCTGAATGTGGCCGACGAGCTGTTCCAACTGATTGTCGGTCGCGGTCTCAACCTGATCCAGAAGTTGTTCTGCCTCAGAATATTGCATGCGCACCATAGCCACAAAAGCCAAGTTGTTGAGGGCCTCGGCCACACCGTCGGAATAGCCGTCGGAGAGGCTGAGAGCCTGACGGGCATAATACTCAGTAGAATCAAGATTTCGATAGTGATAGGCATAAGAAAGAGAATTCAGCTTGTCCACCGCTTGCCTATCAACGGACGGTGAACAAGCTGAAATAACGAAAATGGTGAGTAGCAGCCTAAGCGCGTGCCTTAGCCACATAACCCAGTGCCTCCTTGCACTTGTCGGTCACGTACTGCCAGTCGCCGGCCTTCACCTTGTCGGAGGGGAAGAGCTTCGAGCCCATGCCGACGCAGAAGACGCCAGCCTTGAACCACTTGGTCAAGTTCTCCTCATCGGGCGACACGCCACCAGTGACCATAATCTTCGACCAAGGCATCGGAGCCTTCAGGCCCTTCACCATGTTTGGACCAACGACGTCGCCGGGGAACACCTTCGTCAGGTCGCAGCCCAGTTCCTGAGCCTTGCCAATCTCACTGACGGTCATGCAGCCAGGACAGTAGGGAATGAGACGACGGTTGCACACCGGGGCAATGTCGGGATTGAACAGCGGGCCCACCACGAAGCAGGCACCTAGCTGGATGTACATGGCAGCCGTCGGAGCGTCAACCACTGAGCCGATGCCGAGAGCCAGCTCGGGGCACTCCTTGTCAGCCCACTTCACCAGCTCGCCAAACACTTCCTGGGCGAAGTCGCCACGGTTCGTAAACTCGAATGCGCGTACACCGCCGTCGTAGCAGGCCTTCACCACATTCTTACAAGTCTCAAGATCCTTATGATAGAATACGGGAACCATGCCCGTGCTACCAATCTTGGCCATAACGGCCAGTTTATCGAATTTTGCCATAAGCCAACCCCCACCCCCTCCCTTGGGAGGGGCGCTTGGTTAGTTCTGAGGGTACCAAGCCTTTATTATTTATCCGTTAATCTCGCGTTTCAGATACATGTTGACATCTGACACGGCCACAAGTTCCCATCCCAGGTCACCCAGTTCGTTGAGTTTGTCTTCGCGCTTGATGAGCGGCGAGATGATTTTATACTCGTAATGCTTCATACAACTTTAGCGCTGTACGCGTCCGTTGGCATTACCACCTGCCAGGGATTCAACTTCGTCGACGCCCACCAGGTTGAAGTCGCCGTTGATGGTGTGCTTCAAGGCACTGGCTGCCACGGCGAACTCCAGGGCCTCGCCCTGCGTCTGCTTGGTCAACAGACCGTGGATCAGACCACCCGAGAAGGAATCGCCGCCACCCACGCGGTCGATGATGGGATTGATCTCATAACGCTTTGACTGATAGAACTCCTTACCATCATAGATGAGGGCCTTCCAGCCGTTGAACGTGGCACTGTAGCTCTCGCGGAGTGTCGAGACGACATACTTGAAGCCGAACTCCTTCATCATCTGCTTGAAGATGCCTTCGTAGCCGGCGGCATCGGTCTGACCGCCCTCAACGTCAGCGTCGGGCTTGAAGCCCAGGCAGAGCTCAGCGTCCTCTTCGTTGCCGATGCAGACATCGACATACTTCATCAGGGGGCGCATGATGCTGATGGCCTTTTCCGAGGTCCACAGTTTCTTGCGGAAGTTCAGATCGACCGACACGGTGACACCGTGCCGCTTGGCGGCCTCACAAGCCAGACGAGTCAGTTCAGCAGCCTTGTCGCTGATAGCCGGGGTGATGCCACTCCAGTGGAACCACTGTGCACCCTCCATGATAGTATCGAAGTCGAAGTCCACAGGATTAGCCTCTGCGATGGCACTGTGAGCACGGTCGTAGATGACCTTCGAGGGGCGCATCGAGGCACCAGTCTCAGCATAATAGAGACCGACGCGGTCGCCTCCACGGGCAATGAACTGAGTGTTAACGCCATAGCGACGCAGGGCGTTGACGGCAATCTGTCCAATCTCGTGCTTGGGCAGCTTGCTAACGAAGTAAGCCTCATGACCATAGTTGGCCACGCTCACAGCCACATTGGCCTCACCACCACCGGGGATGATGCGGAATGACTCACTCTGAATGAAACGGTCGTTGCCTTGAGGCGACAGGCGGAGCATAATCTCGCCCAGTGTTACAATTTTTGCCATAATTCTCTGATTTAAGTTTTATATAAATCCAGTTTTCTTTTTATCCGTTCATCGACAGGAGGAACTCCTCGTTGTTACGGCTCTGCACGAGTCGGTCGCGCAGGGTGTTCATGGCCTCAATGGGATTCATTTCGGCAATGAACTTACGCACAATCCACATACGGTTAAGCGTCGTCGGATCCTGAAGCAGGTCGTCACGGCGTGTGGACGACTGGACGAGGTTGAGCGACGGGAAGATACGCTTGTTCGAGAGCATACGGTCGAGCTGGATTTCGCTATTGCCGGTGCCCTTGAACTCCTCGAAGATCACTTCGTCCATCTTCGAACCAGTGTCGACAAGAGCCGTGGCAATGATGGTCAGCGAGCCACCGCCCTCGATGTTGCGGGCTGCTCCAAAGAAGCGCTTGGGCTTCTGCAGGGCATTGGCGTCGACACCACCAGTGAGCACCTTGCCGCTGGCCGGCGACACCGTATTATATGCGCGCGCCAAACGGGTAATAGAGTCGAGGAAGATGACAACGTCATGACCGCACTCCACCATGCGCTTGGCTTTCTCGAGCACGATGCCGGCTATCTTCACGTGTCGGTCGGCAGGCTCATCGAAGGTCGATGCAATGACCTCGGCATTGACGGTGCGGCTCATGTCGGTGACCTCCTCCGGGCGCTCGTCGATGAGCAACATCATGATGTAAGCTTCGGGATGGTTTGCTGCGATAGCGTTTGCGATATCCTTCATCAGGATGGTCTTACCCGTCTTGGGCTGGGCCACGATGAGGGCGCGCTGACCTTTACCTATGGGAGCAAAGAGGTCGACGATGCGAGTCGAGGGATTAGTGGTGGCAGGATCGCCGCAGAGGTTGAACTTCTCCTCGGGGAAGAGGGGCGTCAGATGCTCGAACGACACGCGGTCGCGCACCTCCTGAGGATTGCGCCCGTTGATCATGCTGACTGTAGAAAGTGCGAAATACTTCTCGTTATCGTGGGGCGGACGCACAGTGCAGTCGACCACGTCGCCCGTCTTCAGGCCATACTTCTTAATCTGCTGGGGCGACACGTAGATGTCATCGGGCGACGAGAGATAGTTGTAATCACTTGAACGGAGGAATCCGTAGCCATCTTGCAGCACCTCGAGCACACCGTTGGCAGTGATGAGGTCGGCGAAGTCGAACCGCTCAGCGGCAGGCGCAACGCGCTGGTTGCTCATGGGCATGGGCTGATAGATGGGCTCGGACTGCTGTACGACGGGACGATCGAAGATATCGAGCGTCGGAATAGCAGCCTGATCCTCGATAGGCAGATCGACAACGGTGATGAAATCGGTGCCGTCGCCAGGATCGCCTTCCCATACACCATCAGCAGGGGATTCCTGATTGTGCTGGGCCATGTGCTCCTGCAGCTGCTCAAGCATATTCTGGTCGGGAGCTTCTTCGTAGGGCTGACCATCTTCAAGGCCTGCCTCAGGCACGAGACCGTCATCTACAGGCTCTTCCTCCATAGCTATCGGCTCACTGACGGGAGCCTCGACAGTTTCGCCCACATGGCCTTCAGCCTCAGCCTTTGCAGCCTCAGCGGCAGCGATGGCAGCCAATTCGGCCTTCGACTTACGCCCACGGTGCTTGGGGAATAAAGGCTGAGGGGCCTCGGCAGGCGCTGTCTCGGCAGCAGGAGTCTCTGGCTGAGGAGCAGCCACGGGCTCATCGTTGAAGAGCGATGGGGTCTCTACGTTTTTCACTTTTTGGTTTTTCACGTCAAAGTTTTCACCCTCTTTTCCATTCACGGTATAGACTTTGTCTGTGTCTTTCTTTGTGATACGCTTGCGCTTGGGCTTGGCTGCTACTCCGTTGGCTGCGCTCTCGGCTGCCCGGTCAAGGATGTCGTATATCACATTGTCCAGCTCATCATCCTGAGATATTTTCACTCCCAATTCCTCGGCAATAGCCATCAGCTGGGGTATCTCCATCTGTTGAAGTTGTTCTTTTGTATACATACTATAAAGTACTGATATGATTATCTTTTTGGAATGTAAATTTGAGAAAGAAACGCTTCACGATCGGAAACGTTGTTCAGAAATCGAGGGCAAAGGTACAACTTTTTTCCGACATTCGCAAACTTTTCCATAAAAAAATCGTAACTTTGCCAGACAATTATGGAAAAGATTATTTTGGGCATTGACCCCGGTACGAATATTATGGGCTACGGCGTGCTGCGTGTCGCCGACGGCAAGGCCTACATGGTGACGATGGGTATTATCGACCTGCGCAAGTTTGGCGACGGTTATCTGAAGCTGGGCCATATCTTTGAGCGAGTGACGGGCATCATCGACGCCTATCTGCCCGACGAACTGGCCATTGAGGCTCCCTTCTTCGGCAAAAACGTGCAGTCGATGCTGAAGCTCGGAAGGGCTCAGGGCGTGGCTATTGCCGCGGCCATCCACCACGGCGTGCCCATTCACGAGTATGCCCCGATGAAAATCAAGATGGCGCTGACGGGCAACGGCTCAGCCTCAAAAGAGCAGGTGGCAGGCATGCTGCAACGGCTGCTGAATCTGGATGCGGCGGAGATGGGAAAGTTCATGGACGCCACCGACGCGCTGGCCGCTGCCTACTGCCACTTCCTGCAGATGGGGCGGCCGGAGAGCGATGCCCCCCACTATCGCGGGTGGAAAGATTTTGTCACGAAGAATCAGCAGAGGGTAAAAAAATAACATGCAGACACCGGCGGGGCCTACATGTTCAGTTCGCGTAACAGTTCACTCATGCGCTGCCGGGTAGTAATGCGGGTCGGCACGAGCGGCAATCTCAGCACGTTTTCGATGAACCCCATCTCGTGGAGCATCGCCTTCACGCCGGCGGGATTGCCGTCGACGAACAGCAGCGAGAAGAGGTCGGTGAAGCGGTGATGAATCTTGCGTGCAGGATCATATTCACCCCGCATCTGCAGGCGGATCATTTTCGAGAATTCCTTGGGCAGGGCATTGCCGATGACCGAAATGACGCCCACGGCGCCGCACGAAATCATGGGGAACGTCAAGGCGTCGTCGCCTGAAATGACGTCGAAATCCTGAGGCTTGTTCTTGATAATCTCGTCGACCTGTTCCAGGTTGCCGCTGGCCTCCTTGATGGCCACGATGTTGCGGCAGTCGCGGGCCAGCCTGACCGTGGTGGCAGCGGTCATATTGACACCCGTACGACCAGGCACATTGTAGAGGACGACGGGCAATTCCGTTGCAGCTGCAATCGCCTTAAAGTGCTGATAGAGACCTTCTTGAGACGGCTTGTTATAGTAGGGGCACACGCTCAGAATGCCGTCGATGCCCTTGAAGTCACCATTCTTCAGTTCCTCGACGATGGCCGCCGTATTGTAGCCGCCGCATCCCATCAGGATGGGCACCCGGGCCTGAACTTTGTCGACCACCAGATTCTTAATCGTCAGCCGCTCCTCGGGTGTCAGCGTCGGCGTCTCGCCCGTGGTGGCAAGGATGCAGAAGAAGTCGGCACCATTCTCCAACTGATAGTCGACCAGCCGGAGGATGGCTTCATAATCCACTTGTCCGTCCTGTTTGAAGGGGGTGACGAGGGCAATGCCCAAACCTTTGAAAATATTATATACCATAGAAATGTTGTCGCCTCTCCATGATTTGCGCTGCAAAGTTACGACATTTTCTTCACACCGCCAAAAGTTTTTCAGACGAAGTAGTCAATCTGCATGGCACGACGCACTTCGCTCATCGTCTGGGCGGCCACCTCGCGGGCCTGCTCAGTGCCCTTCCTTAATATATTATAGATTTCGGGGATATCCTTCACGAGCTCGGCGCGGCGCTGGCGCATGGGCTCAAGGAACTGGTTGAGAATCTCGTTGAGGAACTTCTTGCACTTCATGTCGCCCAGTCCGCCGCGGCGATAGTGCTCCTTCAGCTCGTCGAGGTTCTGATATTCGGGCCAGAAGTTGGCGAAGTCAGCGTCGGTGGCGAAGGCGTCTAGATAGGTGAAGACGGCATTGCCCTCCACATGGCCGGGGTCGTTGAGGTTGATGTGCTCCGGGTCGGTGTACATCGAGCGCACCTTCTGCCACACCTCGTCCTTCGAGTCGGAGAGGTAGATGCAGTTGCCGAGCGACTTCGACATTTTCTCCTTGCCGTCGGTGCCGGGCAGACGTCGGGCCGTCAGGTTCTCAGGCAGCATGATCTCGGGCTCCACCAGCACCTCGGCATAGGTCTGGTTGAAGCGGCGCACCAGCTCGCGTGTCACCTCGAGCATCGGCTCCTGGTCCTCGCCGACTGGCACGGTGGTCGACTTGAACAGTGTGATGTCAGCTGCCTGGCTGACGGGGTAGCAGAAGAAACCGAGGGGCACGCTCTCGCCCTCGAAGCCGCGCATCTTGATTTCGGTCTTCACCGTCGGGTTACGCTGCACGCGTGAGACGCTGATGAGGTTCATCAGGTATGTGGTCAGTTCGGCCAGCTCGGAAATCTGACTTTGTATGAAGAGTGTCGTCCGGGTGGGGTCCAGTCCGGCTGAGAGCCAGTCGAGGGCTACCTGCGTGACGCTGTTGCGGATTTTCTCTGGATTGTCGGCGTTGTCGGTCAGCGCCTGCACGTCAGCCATGAAGACGAACATGCGGTCATAATTGCCTGCGTTCTGCAGCTCCACGCGGCGTCGGAGCGAGCCTACATAGTGGCCCAGATGGAGTTTACCAGTAGGACGGTCGCCCGTCAGAATTACTTTTCCCATACGATTGTTTTCTATCATTTATACAAAATTGTGGTGCAAAGGTAATCATTTTGTCCGAGATTAAGGAAGTTTTCGTTCAGAAAGTTTATTCCAAATGATAAAATAATTCCGAAAAATCATTACAACACGGAAAATCGAAAGAAAGAAACGCCGCTTCTTGGCTCGAGAAGTGGCCCTTTTCGACTCAAAAAGCGGCACTTCTTTCAAGAAAAAGTGGCGCTCTATTTAAAGAAGACGACCAACTGATTGATTTTCAAACAATTATACTAAACAAGCAAATTATATGAATAATATTTACAAATTGACCGCTAAAAATCCTGCATCACGACTCACTTTTTTACCACGGATTAACGGATTAACCGCATTTTGGCAATCTTACAGGAGTGAACTTCAGAACTCCCAAAACCAAAGTTTATAGGCGAGTCGTAAGGCAGAACTTCTCGCCCTCCTCGTAACCCTCCTCGTAGAGGCGCTCCAGTTTCTTGGGGTCGCGACAGATGCGGTCTACTTCCATGGGGCGCTGGGGGCGGATGACCACCACCTCGCCCCACTGCTCCATGCGCTCAATCATGTCGAGCTGCTGGTTGTAGGCCTCGACGCGATGGCTCAGGGCCACGCGCAGGCGGGGATAACGCTTGTAGACCATGCGGGGAATCTTGACGTCGCGCTCCTGCGAGCGAAAACCCTGGTTGCGGGTCATGACGACGACGTTGAAGGGGTGCCCCGTCTCGATGGCGCGCTGCACGGGGATGGAGTCGATGATACCGCCGTCGAGCATGGGCGTGCCGTCGACCATCGTAATCTGGCTGACGTAGGGCAGAGAGCTGCTGGCCTTGACGATGTCCATCATGCGGCGGCGGTCGTACTTCTCTGTGAGATATTCGGCCCGGCCCGTCAGACAGTTTGTGCAGACCATCTCGAAGGTGGCGGGATTGCTGCCGTAGGTGTCGTAGTCGAAGGGGGCAATCTCGTTGGGCAGCCGCTCGTAGAGGATGTTCGGGTCGAAGATGCTACCCTTGGTGAGCAGACTTTTTAGCGAGATGTAGCCGTACTTCTGCAGGGCGTCGATGTTCGAGTAGCGGGCGCGTCGCGGCTGCCGGCTCATGTATGACATGCCGTTGCAGGCGCCGGCCGAGACGGCCACGACGTAGCCGAAATAGCGCTCATGCTTCATCAGCGCATCGAGCACGCCGCTGGTGAAGACGCCGCGCATACCGCCGCCCTCAAGTACGAGTCCCGTGTTCCTTTCAAATCTGTCCATCACATAAAAAGCCTGTTCAGCCATGCAAAGTTACGAATTATTTTCCGTTGCACGGCCAAACAGGCATTTCCGTTATCCTTTTTTAACGCTATCGGATGAACAGCAGCTCGCGATACTTCGGCAGGGGCCACTGGGCGTCGTCGACGATGAGCTCGAGTTTGTCAATCTCATAACGAATGTCGTCGAACTTCGGGGCCACGGTGTCGTGGTAGGCGATAGCTTTCTGGTGCTCGTCGCTGATGCGGTTGGCCTGCTTGCGGGCCTCAACGAGCTCTTCGACCATGCGCTCGATGGCCGATGTTCGCTGGGCAATCTCCTCGATGAGCTTCACATTGCGGGCCGACAGCCGCAGAGCCTGGTCGGCTGGGAAGGCGGCTCGCACGCTGCTGACGTTCTGCAGGAGCTGCGACTGATAGCGCGTGGCCACGGGGATGATGTGGTTCATCGACAGGTCGCCCAGCACGCGGGCCTCAATCTGCAGCTTCTTCGTGTAGGTTTCCCACTTCACCTCGTTGCGGGCCTCGAGTTCCTTGCGGGTCATGACGCCCATGCGCTCGAACATCTGGATGCTGTCAGGAGCCAGATAGCGCTCGAAAATCCTGGGGCACGACTTCTCGACGTCGAGTCCGCGGTTCTCTGCCTCGGCCACCCACTCGTCCGAATAGCCGTTACCGTCGAAGCGGATGGGGCGGCAGGTGCGGATGTCTTCGCGGAGCACGTCGACGATGGCGTGGAACTTAGCCGTATGGCCAGTCCCTTCTGCATATTCGGGCCGCCCGGCGTAGGCAGCGATGCGGTCGTCGACACGCATCTTGAAGTTGGCCAAGGCCTCAGCGACAGCCGTGTTCAAGGCGATCATGGCCGAGGCACAGTTGGCCTCGGAGCCCACGGCTCGGAACTCGAAGCGGTTGCCTGTGAAGGCGAAGGGCGACGTGCGGTTGCGGTCGGTGTTGTCGATGAAGAGTTCCGGAATTTCCGGGATGTCCAGCCTGAAGCCCTGCTTGCCGGCCAGAGATAGCATATTGTCCTTATCGGCCTTCTCAATATGGTCGAGCAGTTCTGAGAGCTGCTTGCCAAGGAACGACGAAATGATGGCTGGCGGGGCCTCGTTGGCCCCGAGGCGATGGGCATTCGAAGCCGACATGATGGAGGCCTTGATGAGGCCGTTGTGTCGATAGACACCCATCAGCGTCTCGACAATGAACACGGCGAAGCGCAGATTCTGCTCAGCCGACTTGCCAGGGGCATGGAGCAGCACGCCCGTGTCGGTCGAGAGGCTCCAGTTGTTGTGCTTGCCCGAGCCGTTGATGCCGGCGAAAGGTTTTTCGTGGAGCAGGGCGCGGAAACCGTGCTTGCGGGCCACGCGCTTCATCAGCGACATGAGCAGCATGTTGTGGTCGACAGCCAGGTTGCACTCCTCGAAGATGGGAGCCACCTCAAACTGGTTGGGTGCCACCTCGTTGTGACG
>FLNV01001684.1_pt1 | contig 12668 bp, 8 predicted proteins | sample 1140351 | NCBI WGS metagenome assembly FLNV01 (sample SAMEA3878207, study PRJEB12797) | bioreactor metagenome | biome: Moose rumen | place: Sweden | collected 2011-10 | reverse complement strand
CCCGTCAGCACGACGCACACCATCACGGGCGGCGTCATCGGCGTGGGCCTCACCGACGGCATGAAGTCCGTCAAGTGGGTCACCGCCAAACGCATCGTCCTGTCGTGGGTGCTCACCATCCCCGTGCCACTCGTCATCAGCGGCGTATTGAACCTGTTGTTTCACCTCTTAGTCAAGTAAAGCCATGAGTCTCAACGGTTTCTTCCAGTTTTTCGTCCCGAAGGAGAAGAAGTTCTACCCGCTCTACCAGCAGCAGGCAGCCTACATCGACCAGGCCGCCAAGCTCCTGCCCAAGATGCTCAAAGAGACTGAACTTGAGCAACTTGAGACGCTGAAAAAGGAAATCAAGGCCTGCGAGACCGACGGCGACGCGGTGTTGCGCGACTTCTACACCCAGCTCTTCGGCACCGTCCTAACGCCTTTCGAGCGCGAGGACGTTCACGAACTCGCCGAGATGATGGACACCTTCCTCGACCGCATCGACGACACGGCCAACATCATCCTCACGCGACGCTTTCTCGCTGTCGATGAGGACCTTAACACCATGGCTGAGAACATCATGTTTGCCGCCGAAGCCCTCTGCGCCATCATCGGCAAACTACCCAAAATGTACGATAACCGCAAGGAAATCAACCGCTTGTGCCAAGAAATCAAGACCATCGAACACGACAACGACGAACTTTACGGCAACTACATCAGCAAACTGTTCAGCAACGGCTACAGCCTTACGGAAATCATCAAGCGCAAGGACTTGGTGCAGGTGCTGGAGAATACGACCAATTCAGTGAAGTATATATCGGATAAAATAAAAAGTATCATCAGTAAACTATAAGCCATGCGACAAATCATCAACAGCCTGTTAGACAACGACTTGTACACCTTCAGCGTGTGCTACGCCTACCTTCAGAAGTTTCCCCGCGCCATCGGGCAATACACCTTCGTCGACCGCAACAACACGGTCTATCCCAAAGGCTTCGCCGAGAAGCTGCGCGAGCAGTTCGACAGCTACGCCAACATCCGCATCACCGACGAGGAAGTGCGCTTCATGAAACGCAAATGCTACTACTTCCCGCTGTGGTTCTTCACCTTCCTGCGAGGCTTCCATTTGCGCCCCTCCGAGGTCGAGGTGAGCCAGGACGAGGAAGGCCATCTCCACATCACCGTCACGGGCCTGCTGTGGCGCACCGTGTTTTGGGAGATGCCCATCCTCTCGACCGTCTCCGAATTGATGCACGAGATGAGGGGCGAGTTTGAGCACTACGACGCCGAGAAGGAATACAAGAAATCCTACGACAAGGCCATCCGGCTCATCGGCAACGGCGCGAAGTTCAGCGACTTCGGCACCCGCCGCCGCTTCTCGTTTGCGCATCAGGACATGGTGATCCGCAGCTTCGTGGAAGCGCAAAAGCAGTTCACCAAGACCTGCTTCGTGGGCACCAGCAACGTGCTTTTGGCCATGACGTACGACCTCACCCCCATCGGCACGATGAGCCACCAGTTTGTGGAGACCTGCTCGCTCTACGGCTACAACGAGGCCAACTACATCGCCATGGACTACTGGCAGGAGGTGTATGCCGGCAGCTTGGGCGTGTTCCTCTACGACACCTACACCCGCAAGGCTTTCTTCCAGAACTTCACGCAGTTGCACGCCAAGCTGTTTGACGGCTTGCGCGTCGATAGCGGCGACAACTACGAGGCCTTGGAGGAGATCATCGCGAAATACAAGGAACTCGGCATCGACCCGACGCAGAAGTCCATCATCTTCAGCAACGGACTCAACGTGGACGAGGCCTTGGCCATCCACGAGGCGGTAAACGGCAGGATGTTAGACTCTTACGGCATCGGAACCCACCTCACCTGCGACATCGACAACGTGAAGCCGATGAACATCGTGGTGAAGCTCACGGCAGCCAAGATCACCGAAAAGCGCAACTGGAAGAAGGTGGTGAAGCTCAGCGACGACCTCGGCAAATACACGGGCGACCCGGGCGAAATCGAGATCTGCAAGAAAACGTTGGAAATTGAGTGAGCGAAGTAGCAAATCCGCTTGGACTGAACCCCACCACCCTCATGAAAGAGCCTGACTACCCAACCTTACAAGAACACATCCTCTCCCACCGCATCTTCGAGTCGGAGCTGCACGGTCTCATGCATTGGAAACAGGTGGAACGCAACGGCTTGCTACTTGCAAATGAGACAGGCGCTGATGTCGCTGTGGTGCGGCTGTTCGCCCTTTTTCACGACAGCAAGCGTGCCGACGACGGCTTCGATATGGAACACGGCCCACGCGGTGCCGAATTTGCAAAGACTAACTTCGAAGAGCATCGTCTCGACATAACACGGGAACAATTCGACAAACTGTATCACGCCTGCAAGTACCATACGACGGAGCTCCGCTCAGGCGATGCGACCATCGACACCTGCTACGACGCCGACCGCTTAGACCTCGGTCGCGTCGGAATCAAGCTCGACCCTAGCAAAATGGCGACAAACTTCGGCACAAGGATTGCACAAAGGTCTTTAAATGATGATGTTGAGCCGGGAAGTTTCAGAGAATGGCTTGAGAAGAATCAAAATGCTTTCCTCCATCCGCACCCGTTCCGCCATTCGGAGCAGCCGTAGGCGGTCTTGCCTTTGATGACGTGGCCTTTGCCGCAGAGCGGACAAGGCTGGCCGATGATGGCGTCGGGGTTGGCTGAAGAAGGCATAGATTCCCGCTTACCCACATCCTCACGCTGGAATGACAAGCCTTCTGAGGCTTTCTTGGAAGCACTTTTCTTTGTAGCCGTCTTTTTCGGCGCGGCCTTCTTCGGCTTCTTCTCCTCCACCGCCACGGTCGTCACGCGGCGATTGCTGTTGTCCATCATCACAGTGGTGACGATTTCCGTCACCATCTGTTTCAGCTCGTCAAGGAACTGTCGGGCTTCGTACTTATGTTGCTCAATCTCACGGAGTTTCTTCTCCCAGATGCCCGTCAGCTCGGTACTCTTCAGCAGGTCTTCGCGGATGAGTCCGATGAGTTCGATGCCCGTGGGCGTGGGTTCGAGGCTCTTGCGCACCTTGCGGATATAGTTGCGCTTGAACAGCGTCTCGATGATGGCCGCCCGCGTGGAAGGCCGCCCGATGCCGTTCTCTTTCATCGCCTCGCGCAGTGACTCGTCGTCGACCAATTTGCCCGCCGTTTCCATGGCGCGGAGCAAGGTGGCCTCGGTGTAAGGCTTCGGCGGCGTGGTCCACTTCTCAGCTAACTGCGGCTGATGCGGCCCGTGTTCGCCCTTCACGAAGACCGGCAAAGTCCGCTCCTCATCCTCCTTCTCACTCTCCACCTCATCCTTCATACCTCCTACCTCATCCCTCCTACCTCCTACCTCATTTTTAATCGGTTTGATGACCTCACGCCAGCCCGGAACCAAGATCTGCTTGCCCGAAGCCTTGAACTCCACCTCCTCGACTTGACCCAAAACGGTGGTCGTAGCGAACTGACAATCAGGATAGAACACAGCGATGAAATGGCGGCACACCTCGTCATATACCTTCTCCTCGGCAAAACTCAACCCCGTAGGCACCACACCCGTCGGGATGATGGCATGGTGGTCGGTGACCTTGCTGTTGTCGAACACTTTCTTGCTCTTGGGCAGCTTCTTGCCCGCCAATGGCGAAGTGAGTTCGGCGTAATTCGTCAGGCGGCTCAGGATGTCGGGGCATTTCGGGTAGATGTCGTCGCTCAGGTAGGTCGTATCGACACGCGGATAGGTGGTGTATTTCTTTTCGTAGAGGCTCTGGATGGTCTGCAAGGTCTGCTCGGCGGAGAAGCCGTATTTCTTGTTGCACTCCACCTGCAACGAGGTCAGGTCGTACAATCGCGGCGGGGCTTCCTTGCCGTCCTTCTTGGTGATGTCGGTCACGGTAAACTCCTTTCCCTCAATGCTTTGCAAGTCTTTCTGGCCCTCCTCGACCGAGCCGTACTTGCCTTTGGTGGCGGTGAAGGTCGTGTCGCGATAGACGGTCGAAAGCACCCAATAGGCCTCTGGCTTGAAGTTGGCGATTTCGTGGTAGCGGTTGACAATCAGCGCCAAAGTGGGCGTTTGCACCCTGCCGATGGACAGCACCTGCCGGTTTTGGCCGTATTTCAAGGTGTAGAGCCGCGTGGCGTTCATGCCAAGGAGCCAGTCGCCGATGGCACGCGACAAGCCTGCTTCGTAAAGCGACTGGTATTGCGACTGGTCTTTCAGCGACTTAAAGCCCTCACGGATAGCCTCTTCCGTCAAGGAGGAAATCCAAAGGCGCTGCACGGGACACTTTACGGCGGCCTTCTGCATCACCCAACGCTGGATGAGCTCGCCTTCCTGCCCCGCATCGCCACAGTTGACGATACTGTCGGCTTTCTGGAACAACGACTCGATAACTTGGAACTGCTTCTTGTAGGTCGGGTTGTCGATCAGCTTGATGCCGAAGCGCGGCGGAATCATCGGCAGGCGGCTCAAGGCCCATGCTTTCCACTGGTCGGTGTAGTCGTGAGGCTCTTTCAGCGTACAGAGATGGCCGAAAGTCCAGGTCACTTGGTAGCCGTTGCCTTCCATGTAACCTTCATGGGAAGTGTTGGCTCCCAGCACTTTGGCGATGTCACGCGCCACACTCGGTTTTTCGGCAATACAAACAATCATTTTTCAGTTGGCAGTTAGCAGTTGTTCAGTTGTCGCTTCGCGTCATTGCGAGGAACGAAGCAATCCAGACATTTAATTATGCATTTTCATCAAAACCTCGGCGCGTTCCTTTTGCGCCACAAACCACACCAAGTCAGCGGGTTGGAAGATAATCCGCGCCGAAGGGTTGAGTATGAACTGCCCGTCGCGCTCGATGGCAATCACCATGGCCTCGTACTGGTCGGCCAAGCCAGAGTCCATCAACGCGACACCGATGAAGGGGCTGTTTGGTTCCACCTCCACCTTGTACATCTCCACCTCGCTCTCCTCACGCTCGGGAATCAGTTGCTCGTCGAAGACCTCCACCTTCGGCTGCAACAGCCGCAGATGGTCCTCGTGGCCCACGAAAGTGATCTTGTCGAACGGAAACAGCTGGAAATCAGACTTCGGCAGCTCGACGACCTGCTTGCCGCGCTCCACGCTCACCACGCTCACGTTGTAGTTGTCGCGGAAATCGGTGTCCTTGATGAGTTTGCCAGAATACGCGCTGTCAGGACTTAAGGTCATCTTCTGCAAATGGCAGTTCTCTTGCAAAATCTCCGGGATGGTGAACACCTGCATCGACTGCCGCTTGTTGAGGTTGTCCATGAAACGTTCCTCGATGCGCTTATAGAACCTCATCGCCGGACTCAACGCCTTCAGCAACACCGTGTAAATCAACGCAAAAGCGATATTGATCCAATGGTAAAGCGGCGTACCGATGTTCAGCCTCGGCCAGAACAACCCGTTCAGGAAATGCTGGATGACGCTATACGCGATAGCGGCCACGATGACGAACCTCAAAACGAATATCGCATAGATTAAGCCCTTGTTGAACTTGTTGACATTCATTAGTTTACGTGTCGTATTCACCAAAGTGTGCTTGAATCCCATCGCCCAGAGGAACGGCGACACAAGTAGCAACGACAAGGCCGTGCTGATGGCCGAGCTCCACGGTCGCGGCACATATTCCATGATGAACGAGCAGATGAAGAAACTGATGAGAATCACGGCGATGATGATGGCCAAATAGATGACCATGTTCTTCAGCTGACGCGCGAGGAAACTGCCCATCGTCACCTCCTTGCCGCTCTTCACCTTGATGCCCGAATCGCGGCTTGAGAACTTGTCTTTCCAGCGTTGCGGGATGCGTTTCACGATCACGTTGTAGCCCGGGATGGCCGACTTGATGGAATAAGGCGTGAGGAAGGTCGTGATGATCGACACCGAGACGATGATGGGATAAAGGAAATCGTCGATGACGCCGTAGCTGAGGCCCAAGGTGGCGATGATGAACGAGAACTCACCGATTTGGCTGAAACACATTCCGCCTTGCATGGCTTGCTTCAGGTCGAGGCCCGCCAGCAGCCGCCCGACGATGTTGCTCAACGGCTTGAAGAACAGCAAAACGAGCGTGATGACCAGAATCTGCCACCAGTAGCCGACCAAGATGTGCGGATCAACCATCATGCCGACCGACACGAAAAACACCGCACCAAACAGGTTCTTGATGGGTGTGGTAACCTTGTGAATCGCCTCTGCCTCAAGGGTTTCGGCCAAGATGCTGCCCATGATGAACGCGCCCAAGGCCGACGAGAAGCCCGCAAGATTGGCCAAGACGACCATCATAAAGCAGAGGCCGACCGAAAACACCGTCAGCGTCTCCTCCGACATGAATTTTCTGGCCCAGCGTAGCACTGTCGGGACGAGGTAAATGCCGCCCAAGAACCACACCAACAGGAAAAAGACCAACTTCATCATGCTGGAAACCAACTGCATACCATCGAAAGACTTGCTCACGGCCAAAGTCGAGAGGATGACCATCAAGAGGACGGCTTCGAGGTCTTCGACCACCAACTCGCCGATGACGTTGCCGCTGAACTTCTCGCGGTGCAGCTTCATGTCGTCGAAGGCCTTGGCGATGATCGTGGTCGAGGAAATGGAGAGCATCGCGCCGAGGAAGATGCAGTCCATCTGGCTCCAGCCAAGCAGTTTCCCAAGCAAAAAGCCCACCACGCACATGGTGACCAACTCGGTGAGCGCGGTCACGCCGACCGTCCCGCCCACTTTCTTCAACTTCTTGAAACTGAACTCCAAGCCGATGCCGAACAGCATGAACACCATGCCGATTTCGCTCCACGTCTCAACGCTCGTGTGGTCGTTGATGACGGGAAACCACTCGAAATTCGGCCCAATCAAGAAGCCGGCGATGATGTAGCCCAACACGACGGGCTGCTTCAACCACTTGAAAATCACTGTAGTAATGCCTGCCGTAACGAGAATCAGGGCAAGGTCGGAGAATAGTGCAGGTAAGTTTTCCATGAGGCGCGTTATTAGTCGGCGCAAAATTACAAACTCTACCCCAAAAAAACAAAGCCAAATTATTCCGCATCGACTTTTTCGGCGTTCTGCAACAGTTCGACGGCCTTTCCTTCCGTGGAAATGAACCAAACCTTGTCGCCGACGCGGAACTCGGTGGACGACGGAGGATTGAGGTTGAAGCCGTCCTCGCGCTCGACGGCAATCACCAAGGCGTTGAAGCGGTTGCGCAAGTCAGAGTCGTGCAAAGTCACGCCCGCAAACTCACTCCCCTCGTCAATCAGGAAACAGTGGATGTCCATGTCGCTCTTGGGCCTCTCCTTGATGAGCACGTCGTCCTCGATCTCGACATGAGGCTTCAGTTGCGACAGATGCTCCTCGGTGCCCAAAAACGTGAGTTCGTCCATCGGGAACAGCATGAAGTCGCGGCGCGGCAGGTCGATGACCTCGTCGCCACGATCGACGCTCACCACGCTCGCGTCGTAGGCCTGGTAGAAGTCGCACTCGCGGATGTGCTTGCCGACGTAGGCGCTCTTGTTGCTCAGCGTCATCTTCTCCAAGACGAAATTCTCCTGCAACACCTCTGGCACCACAAACGACTGCAAGGTCTGGCGCTTGTTCATGTTGTCGAGGAAACGCGCCTCGATGCGCTCGTACCATTTCATCACCGGGCTGATGCCCTTCATAATGAGCAAATAGGCCAACGCAGCGACGACGGCCATGATGAAGTCGTCCATTCGCACATTGATGGAAGCCCAAAAAGCGTCGTTGAGGTAATGCCTGAAAATCAGCGTAGTGAAGAGCCATGCCATCAGGAAGCGAATGCCATTCAGCAACTGAACCGCATGACGGTTCATCTTGTTCGCCCCGATAACCTTCACCGTCTCCTTGTCCACGTCGCGCTTGAAGCCCAAGGCCCAAATGAACGGCGACAAGACCAACAACGTGACGGCCAAGGCCACGAGTCCCGAAATGGGTTGCTTCAGGTAGCCCATCACCAATTCGAGCAAGGAATAAGAGAGGATCATCAAAGCCAATATGATGGTGGAATAGAGGATGATACGGGTCATTTGGCCGACGAAGAAGGCCTTCATCGTCACGCGGTTGCCGTCCTTCTCCTTCACGTCCTTGCTCTTGTTGGCGAAGAACGAGGTCCAACTGGCGGGCACCCTCTTTTCAATCCAATGGAACAGCGGTTCGCCGCCCTTGATCATATAAGGCGTGAGGAACGTGGTGATGATCGACACCGAAACGATGATGGGATAAAGGAAGTCGTCGATGACGCCGAAGCTCATGCCCACCGTGGCGATGATGAACGAGAACTCGCCGATTTGCCCGAAGCACATCCCGGCGCGGACGGCGTTGTGGAGGTTGTCGCCCGAAAGCAACATGCCCACGCCCGAACTCAGCGACTTGAGCACCACCACGACCACCGTGACGACCAAAATCTGCCACCAATACTGCACCAAGATGGCCGGATTGACCATCATGCCGACCGACACGAAAAACACCGCGCCAAACAGGTTCTTGATGGGTGTGGTGAGCTTGTGGATCATCTCAGCCTCAAGCGTTTCGGCCAAGATGCTGCCCATGATGAACGCGCCCAAGGCCGACGAGAAACCCGCAAGATTGGCCAAGACGACCATCATAAAGCAAAGGCCGACCGAAAACACCGTCAGCGTCTCCTCGCTCATGAACTTGCGTGCCCATTTCAGCACGGTCGGAATGAGGAACACGCCGCCGATATACCAAACCAAGAGGAAGAACACGAGCTTCAACACGCTAAACATCAGCTGACTGCCGTCAAAAGCCTTACTCACCGCCAAGGTGGAAAGAATCACCATCATCAGGATGGCAGCCAAGTCCTCGACCACCAACACGCCGATGACGCTGCCGGTCCACTTCTCCCCTTTGATTTTCAGGTCGTCGAAAGCCTTGGCGATGATCGTCGTCGATGACATGGAAAGCATGGCACCGAGGAAGATGCTGTCCATCTGGCTCCAGCCCAAGGCCTTGCCCAACCCGAAGCCGATGATGCACATCGAAACGAGTTCGGTGAGTGCCGTAATACCCACAGTGCCAGCCTGTTTCTTCAGCTTCTTGAAACTGAACTCCAGACCGATGGCGAAGAGCAGGAACACCATTCCGATTTCGCTCCACACCTCGACGCTCTCGTGGTCGTTGACGACAGGGAACCAAGGAAAATAAGGCCCAATCAGGATGCCGGCGATGATGTAGCCGAGCACTAAGGGCTGCTTCAACCACTTGAAAAGAACTGTGGTGATGCCTGCCGTGACGAGAATCAGGGCGAGGTCGGAAAATAATTCGGGTAGTTCTGACATGACAAAAACTAATTATCAAATTGGAAACTATATCCTATCACTCCGCAAACATCCCATCTATCAAATCCTTGTAATGCTCGGCGATGGCTTTGCGGCGAATCTTGAGGCTGGGCGTCATCTCGCCGTCGTCGATGGTCCATTCACGGTCGAGCAGCTCGAAACGCTTCACCTTCTCGTAGTCGCCGAAGAACTTGTTGTAGGTATCGACTTCCTTGCGGTAACGGTCGTTAACCGCCTTGACCTTAATCATTTCCGCATTGGTGGTATAGGGAATGTGGTTCTCTTCGCACCAAGTCTTCAAGTGCTCGAAGTTGGGCACGATGAGGGCTGCGGCAAACTTTTGGTTCTCACCCACCACCATGATGCTGTTGATGAACGGCGATTCGGCGAAACGGTTCTCTATCAGCGCGGGCGAGATGTACTTGCCCATCGAGTCCTTGAAGATCTCCTTCATGCGCCCCGTGATTTTCAGCAGGCCGTCCTCGTCAAACTCGCCGATGTCGCCCGTATGGAAATAGCCCTCCTCGTCGATGGCAATCTTAGTCTGCTCAGGGTCTTTGTAATAGCCCTTCATCACCGGAGAGCCTTTCACTAAGATTTCGCCCGACTCGGGGTCGATCTTGAACTGCACGCTGCCACACGGCACGCCCACCGTTCCCGCCTTGATGATGCCCAAGGCGAGGCTGTTGGTGGCAATCACTGGCGAGGTCTCGGTAAGTCCGTAACCCTCGACAATCGGGATGTTCATGGCCGCAAACAACCGCACCAAGCGGGGCTGCAAGCTGGCACCGCCCGAGATGATAAACTCCAAGCGACCGCCGAAAGCCCTTCTCACCTCCTTGAACACCAACCTATTAGCCCAATACAGCTTGAAACGATAGGCTCGGTTGATTTTCTTCTCCGTTTCGTCGTAACGCTCGGCCAACTTGAAGGCCCAAAGGAAAACGCGCTTCTTTACGCCTTTCAGTTTGTCGCCTTTGCGCATGATGCCGTTATACACCTTCTCGATGACACGAGGCACCGTGGTGAAATGCTCCGGCTTGATGTCGGCGATGTCGCGCATGATGGTGCCGAAGTTCTCCACATAATAGGTAGCGTTGCCCAAATAGAGATGCGTATAGAGCACCGACCTTTCGTAGATGTGCGACAAAGGCAAGAAACTCACCACTTTATGACTGGGCGGCACGGGATAATGCGGTCCGTAATAGGCCACGCAGCTCATCAGGTTGTGGTGCGTCAGCATGACGCCCTTGGGAGTGCCCAAAGTGCCTGAAGTATAGATGATGGTGGCCACATCCTCGGGGTCGACGGCGTCTTTGTGCGCCTGCAATTTGGCCAAGCTTTTCTTGTCGATTTTGGTGGAGACCATCAGTCCGCGCAAGGTCATCATGCCCTCTACGGGATTGAAAGCGAACTCTTTGGGACGCACAGGCATGGCATCGAGGATGGCCTGCACCTTGCCATGAAGAAGCGACCCTTCGACGAAGACCACCTTCGGGTCGGCATGGTTAAGGATGTGCTCGAAATCGCTCTGCCGAACGGTAGGATAGATAGGCACGAGGATGGCACCGATTTGCTGCACGGCAAAGTCCACCATGTTCCACTGCGGGCAGTTGTTGGAAACCAAAGCCACGCGGTCGCCTTTCTCAACACCCAATCCCATCAGCCCCTGACTGATGGTGTCGGTCATCTTGACGAAATCACGCGCGTTGACTTTCTTCCAGTTTCCGTCCACCTTGCTGCCAAACATTACTTTCTTCTTGCCATATTTCTCAACGAACCTCGGCAGGAGGTCGAAAGTGCGGGAAGGAATGTCAGGATAGGCCTGCACCGAACCTGTTTTGAAAGCTTCTTTCTCCATATCCTTTAAAAAATTGGTGCGAAATTACGGTTTATTTCGTTACGGCTCGACTTTTTATCCAACCTATGTGCATTTTTTTGCACAAAATGGCAGATTTTTTCAACGAAAATCCCATCGCGCCAAGGTCCGATGTCGCAAGAAAGATTAATTTTGCACCCGATTCTTATGGTTTCCGTTTTCGACGATATGACCCAAGTCGGCGAAGCCGAGGTGCAACGGATGCTGCCTTTGGTTGACGACCAACGCCGTGACGAGGCCTTGCGTTACAAGCATCTCTTCGGCCAGTTCGCCTGCCTGAAGTCGTGGCTTATGCTGCAAGACTTGCTCAAACCTTTGGGAATCACCGACTTGAAAACGAGCCGCAACAAGCACGGGAAGCCTTATTTAATAAGGTATCCCGAAGTCCATTTCAACCTTAGCCATTGTCAGAACGGCATCGCGGTTGTGGTCGACTTCGCCCCTGTCGGCATCGATATCGAGCGTTTCCGCAAGGCCTCCCCTGCCCTCGTCAGAAAGACGATGAACCCCGCCGAGGCCGAATGGATCGGCACCTCCCCCGACCCCGTGGAGACTTTTACCGCCTATTGGACCAAGAAAGAAGCCGTGGTGAAGCTGCACGGCACAGGCATCACCGACGACCTGCACGGCATCTTGGACGGCGAAGGCTATCGTTTAGAGACGCTTATTAATAGAGAAAAACGCTACGCATTAAGCATAGCGTTTTCCCAATGCTCGTAATCACACAAGTCAAGCCACTATCCTCGTCCCGCAGGTTGGGTCGCCCAAGCGTGTAGCCTCGGTGATGATGGCCTCGTGACCCGTGGCTTCCACGAAGAGGATGGCGGCACGCACCTTGGGGGCCATGCTGCCTTCGGTGAACTGGCCGTCGGCCAAGTGCTTCTTGGCTTCGGCGACGGTGATGGTGTCCAAGGCCTGCTCGTTGTCCTTGCGGAAGTTGATGTAGACCTTCGGCACGTCGGTGAGGATGTAGAACTCGTCGGCACCGATGTTGATGGCGGTCATGGCGGAGGCCAAGTCCTTGTCGATGACGGCCTCAACACCGCCAAGGCTGCCGTCGGCCTTCTCAACGACGGGGATGCCGCCGCCGCCCACGGTGATGACGACGTTGCCCTGCTCGGCCAGCTGCTTCACCAACCCAACGTTCTGGATGGCAATGGGTTTTGGCGAAGCCACCACCTTGCGCCAGCCGCGACCCTTGGGGTCTTCCTTGTAGACCGATCCCGTTTCGGCGGCATAACGCTCGGCCTGCTCCTTGGTGTAATAGGGGCCCACGGGCTTGGTCGGGTTCTGGAACATCGGGTCGTCCTTGTCGACCACGACTTGGGTCACCAAAGTGACCACGTTGCGCTTCAGGCCTTCTTTGGCAAAGGTCTTGCCCAAGCCCATCTCGATCATGAAACCGATGAGGCCTTGCGTTTCGGCCACGCAGAAGTCGATGGGCAT
>FLNV01001683.1_pt1 | contig 12676 bp, 10 predicted proteins | sample 1140351 | NCBI WGS metagenome assembly FLNV01 (sample SAMEA3878207, study PRJEB12797) | bioreactor metagenome | biome: Moose rumen | place: Sweden | collected 2011-10 | reverse complement strand
AGAAACACATTCATGTCATCAGCGCCAGCGGCAACGCACTGCAAGCCAAGGCATTGCAAGCCAAGCTACAGGAAACCGACGACCACAGACAAGCCGTCGTCTTGGCCGACCAACAACTGCTGATTCCCGTCCTCAATGCCATCCCCGACACCGAAGCCTACCAAAACTTCAAGGTCTCGATGGGCTATCCAATGGCAAAAACACCTGTCAACCAACTGATTAAAGAATACTTCGCACTGCATCGCCGCAACCAAATCAGCCGAAAAATCACGGAAAACGGCGTTGAACGCAACGTGAGCGGTTGGTACATTTGGCCCGTCTTGCACCTCATGGACCTCGAAATCGTGAAAATCGCCTTCCCGAAAGCGGAGACTGCCGCCTTCAGCCGTTGGAAAAACGAATCGGTGAAAAATGGGAAGTTCATCATGGAGGACAAAGACATCGAAGGGCTGTCGCAAATGCCTCACATACAGGAGTTTCTCAGAATCATCTTGCCTGCTGAAGCCAGCTCTTCGCCAGCAAAGATGCTCCAAGCCGTCAGTCAGCTATTGGCGTTCATCTCCGGCATGATGCAGGCACAAGACAACTCGCTTTTCCTTCTCAACCAGTTGAGCGAAATCGGGAAAACCGTCAGCCGATTGCAACAAGTCGTCGAGCGCAACTCGAAATATGTCAACGACTTACACAGTGTCGAGATTCTCTATCACCTGCTGTCGTCGGGCGCAACGCTGAAAATGAACAGCAGCGAGACCGAGGGCCTGCAAATCATGGGCTTGCTCGAAACGCGCAACCTCGAATTCAAGCGGCTGCACCTGCTCAGCGTCAACGAGGGCGTGTTGCCTCCCGACAAGTCGCAGGGCAGCTTCATCCCCCATTTCATCCGCCGCGCCTACGGTCTTCCGAGCTATGCCGAGAGCCAAGCCGTCGTTGCCTATCATTTCTATCGGCTTTTGCAGAACGGCGAAGACATTTACCTATATTACAACAACTTAGGCGAAACATCGGGCGGTGAAGCCAGTCGCTTCATCCTGCAAATCAAGCACGAGTTGGCCCAAAACGCCAACATCACCGTCACCGAAGAGGCCTTCGGCAGCGTCGCCAAGCCGTCCGTCGAGGCCAAGACGCTTAGCGCACAAAAGAACGACGAGGCCCTTGCGCGACTTCACTACATCATCGAAACCAAGGGGCTGTCGCCCTCTGCCCTATCAACCTATATAAATTGCCCGCTGAAATACTACATGAGGTATATCGCTCAGATTAAGGATAATAGCGTTGATGAAGACACTGGCACTGATGTCATCGGAACCATCATCCACGACACTTTGGAGTTTCTTTTCGCCGACTATCTTCCCCACGACGGGAAAAGGCAACTCATTGACAAAGTGCTGTTTGACGAGAAAATCATGCCTCGGTGGGAGCAGAAATTAGCACAGTCCATCGAGAAAAACCTGCCCAACGGCTTCCCCGATGTCGGCTTCAACTTCCTGAACCGCGTCACCATCGAGCAGCAGTTGAAGAACTACCTGAAATACACTTCCAAGCAGTTGGAACATAACGATTTGGTCATTCTTGAAACCGAAGGCGAACTGAAGGCCTCTTTGTCCACGCCCTACGGCGAATGTCTGTTCAAGGGCCGCACCGACCGCATCGACTTGTGGGACAACACCATACGTGTCATCGACTACAAGTCTGGCCATGTCGAAAGCGCCGACCTCAAGATTCCCGTGCGCCACCAAAGTGAGAGCGACCTCGATTATCTGAAACAGATTCCCGAAAAAGCACTACAACTCCTTTTATACAAATACATGTATCTGAAGGAGAACCCTTTGGTTTCGCCCGAGCAAGTGGAAGGCGCCATCCACGGATTGAAATACGCCAATGCCATCGAGTTTGGTCTGACAAAAACGCAACCCAAGAAAGACGATGCCGAAGCAGATGCTAACTTTTTGGAAAACAACAACTTTATTCACAACATAGAAACCATGCTTGAAGCCGTAGTGGGCGAAATGCTTGACACAGAGACACCTTTCGTCCAAACCGATGACGACAAGAAATGCGGCTATTGCGAGTTCAAGCTGATTTGCAAGCGGTGATTAACTTAGCACAATCTCCTCCACCACTTCCTTCCCCACAAGCGCATTCAAGTTCTTCTGTAGCAGCGACTTGGAATAGTTCAACTCGTTGCGGAGGGCATCGCTGTCAACACGCACAAACAGCACATGGTTCTTGATGGCGAGGTCGATGGTGTGGGAGGCGATGAAGGGGCCTACCACCTTGGGCCACAGGCCGATGGCCTTCGTTTCGTCCAAGTAGTCGGGGCCTTTGTGCATCTCATAGAACTCCTTGATGAGGTCGCCAAGCGGCTTCACGTCATAGTAAACCATCGTCACCTCCTATCTCCTTGACGCGGCCTTGCTCCACCTCGAAAATCTTGTGGTCGATGGTCGTGTCTTCAAACAGTTGCTCCATTCGCTGCCGTTGCGTGTCGGTGATGAACACCTGCCCGAAATGGTCGTCGCCGACCAAGCGCACGAGTTTCATCACGCGGCGGTCGTCGAGTTTGTCGAAAACGTCGTCCAAAAGCAGGATGGGCTTGTAGCCGATCTTCTGGTAGTTGAACTCGAACTGCGCCAAGCGGATGGAGACCACAAACGACTTCTGCTGTCCCTGCGAGCCGAACCGCTTGAGCGGATGGCCGTCGAGGGCAAAGTCCAAGTCGTCCTTGTGGATGCCCACGTTGGTATAGCCCGAATAGCGGTCGTGCAGCAGGCTTTCCTCAAGCAGCGCGTCGAGCGGCTTCTCGTCGAGGCGCGACTGGTAGACCACATCGACCTTCTCCGTGCCGCCCGAGACGATTTCGTAGTAATGCTGGAAAATCGGCAGGAAGTCGTCCAAGAACCGCTGTCGCTTGGCGTGGATGTCGTAGGCGTTTTGGCAGAGCTGGTCGTCCCAAAGGCGGAGCAACTCGCGGTCGAAGGTGCGGGCCTCGGCAAACTGCTTCAGTTGCATGTTGCGTTGCAGCAAGGCGCGGTTGTATTTCAGCAAGGCGTTGAGATAGAGCGGGTCGAACTGCGAGATCACGCCGTCGATGAACTTGCGGCGCAGGTCGCTGCCCTCGTTGATGAGGTCGCGGTCGTAGGGCGAGATCATCACCAAGGGGAACTTGCCGATGTGGTCGCTGAGGCGGTCGTATTCCTTCTTGTTGTAGCGGAACGACTTCTTGGCGTCGCGTTTCTGCACACACGACACCTGCTCGTCGTCCTTTCCCTCGTGGCTATACAGCCCGTGGATGGCAAAGAAATCCTGCTCGTGGCGGATGTTCTGCTTGTCGGTGGCTCCGAAAAAGCTCTTGCAAAACGAGAGGTAATAAATCGAGTCGAGGATGTTGGTCTTCCCTGCCCCATTCAAGCCGACAAAGCAATTCACGTTCTCCGAAAGCCGCAAGTCGGCCGACTCGCAGTTCTTGAAGTTGGTCAGTTTGAGTTCGTGGAGGTACATGGATTATTTAAACTTGCTCAAATCCATTCTGATGGTCAGGAAGTTGGGTGACCCGACGATGTTGTTGCGCGAGCGGGCGTAGTCGATTTGGAACGCCTTGATTTTCACGCCGAAGCCCGCCGAAAAGCCGACCAAGCTGCGTTTCTCAGGCACGTCCATGTTGTAATGCGCCTCGTAGTTGTAGGAAGCACGCAAAAACAGGTTCTTGCCCAAGGCCAATTCGCCGCCAATCACCAGATGGCAGCCCAAATTGGTGAAGAACCTGGCCGCCTTGGAAGGCTCGTTGTATTCTCCCGTGATGGGGTCGTAATAGCCGGCCAAATCCAACGGGTCGGTGTAATACTTGTTCCAATGCTGTATATCCTTGTAACCCAATACGATGGTCAAAGGCAGGTGTTCGAGTTTCTTCGAGGCCATGAAATCCACCGACAACGGCAACCATTTGTCGTCAACATTCAGTTCACGCGAAAAGAGCTGCCTCCCGATGTTGCGTGCGGCAAGGGTGAAGGCCCAGTCGGTATAGGACCAATAGGTGGCGGCCACATCCACGCCCAAGGCTCCGGCGCGACCGCTTTCGTACTGCAAGCCGGCATATTTCAGGTTGGCGCCGATGCTCCACTTGTCGGTCAGTTCGCGTCCCCAGCCGAGGGTGACGGCGTAATCCGACACGTTGAAAGTGCTTCCGTCGACATAGCCGCTCTCGGAAGTGTAGGGCATGTTGCCGTAGTTGTAATACTGCACCGAGGCCGCGAAACTGCCCATTTTCTCGAAGGTGTGGCTGTATTGCACCGTGCCGAAATTGGTACCCACGTTGAAATCGCCGACATACGACAAGGTCAGCTGGTTGTTCATCTCGGGCGAGATGGCCGAGGGATTGAACACCGTCGTTTGAAGGTCGCCGTCGTGCATGGGCAGCGGCAGTCCGCCCAAAGCCACCACACGGGCCGAGTTGGCGTCGGTCAAGGCACGGTAAAGTCCGTTAGTCACTTGCGCATTGGAATGCAACGCGGTGATTGTCAACACTAAAACACCTATAATGTAAATGATTCGTTTCATACTTCAACATTTTTACGATAACGGACTCCTTATTTATAATATTGTGTCGGGCGGCGGATTATTTGTCGATCAAGCCCAAGCCCGTCTTCACGATCTTGCCTTCCTCTTTCAGCAAGGTCGAGAGGCGGTCGAGCATCCCGTTGACGAACCTGCGGCTCTCAGGGGTGCTGTAGAACTTCGAAATCTCGATATACTCGTTGATGGTCACCTTCACGGGGATGGCATGGAACTCGGTAAACTCGGTCAAAGCCATGAAAATGAGGATTTTGTCCATCAAGGCAAGACGGTCGTAATCCCAATTGGAGATGTTGGCCTTCACCAACTCGCGATATTCGTCAGCATGGAGGATGGTCTTCTCGAACAGCTTGACCACGAACTCCTTGTCCTCGTCTTCGTCCTTGTAGACCGGCGGCAGCTTCGTCGTTGCGTCAAAAGAGGCGGGCATTTCGTTGAGGAACTTCCACAGCAGGTAGACGGCAATCTGGTAGTCGCCGTTGAACGAAAGGTCGCGGTCGGAATAGTAGTCGTAAAGCAGGGTGTCGTCGGCGAAATAGTTCTCAACCACGGTCACCAAGAAATGCTTGTCGGCATTGAATGTGTCTTTCTCTCCATCCATATATTCCTTATACTCAGGGCTTTCCGTCATTCTGACAAAGAACGAGCGGATGAAGTCCTCGCGGGCATCGGCCCAGTTGATTTTGTATTTGCCTTCGAGGGAACGCAGATGCTTGTTTTCTTCCAAAGCATTGAGGACCCGATTGTTGACAAACTTCAGGTTCGGGTTCAGGTCTTCTTCGGTGGGGAGCAGCTTGTTGCGGTTTTCCTCGATGCGACGCTCGGCGAACCGTTTCACCTCGACCCAGAACGACAGTTGGTAGACAAACAGCTTGTAGAGGTCGTCGACCTCCTCAAGCAGGTGGCGCTCGGCCTGAGGCAGATTGCCGCTATTGGACTGATGGTAGGCGTAAAGCTCCTGCAACGCCTTGACTCTCAAAAATCTACGATTCAACATAAGGTTTGGTTTGTGCGTAAAAAAACTGAATGCAAAAATAAGAAAAAAACATACGCGGATACAATAAAAAGGCCTATCTTTGCGCTCATCTTGAAAATTCAATCCAACACAACAAAAATCAAGCACAATGATTAGCAAGAAATTAGCAAAGGCCATCAACGACCAGATCAACGCCGAAATGTGGTCGGCCTACCTCTATCTGAGCATGTCGCAAGACATCTACGCCAAGGGCTTCCACGGCATCGCCCATTGGTACAAGGTGCAATTCCTTGAGGAGCAAGCCCATGCCGCCATCATGATCAACTACATGCATTCGCAAGACGCCAAGGTCGTCCTCGCGCCCATCGCCAAGGTGCAGACCGAATGGACGAGCGTCTTGGCCGCTTTCGAGGACACCCTCGAACACGAGAAGAAAGTGACCGCCATGATCAACAACCTGTGCGACATCGCCGACGACGACAAAGACCGCGCAGCCGCCAACTTCCTCGCTTGGTTCATCGATGAGCAGGTGGAAGAGGAAGAGAATGCCCGCGACCTCGTACGTCAAGCCACGATGATCGGCGACCATATCGGAGGCATGATCATGCTCGACAAGGAGCTTGGCGCCCGCGAGTACCACACGCCCTCGCCGCTGAAATGATTCCATGTGGCGACAAAATGCAAAACTCCGCTCCCCAAAAGAAGCGGAGTTTTTTTGTTTCCCATGACGCTGCCTCAGGCACGATATCAAAGCTCACAGGCCTGTTTCTTGGCCCAGAACTCCTTGAAGTCGGCGTAGTTCCTCTGAAGCAGGTTGGGCGTATCCAAGCCGTAAGGACATTTGGAATGGCAGGCGTTGCAGTGCTTGCACTTCTCGATCAGCTTCATCTTCTCGGCCCATTCCTCGGTGAGATACACGTCGAGCGGGGCGCGGCGCAGCAAGAGGCTCATCCTTGCGCAATCGTTGATTTGGATGCCGACGGGACAAGGCATGCAGTAGCCGCAGCCACGGCAGAACTCGCCCGAAAGCTCGTTGCGCTCCTTCTCGATCTTGCGCCACGAGGCGGAGGTCAGCTCAGGCTCGCGCTCTTGATAGGAAAGGAACTCGTCCAATTCCGACTCGCGCTGTATGCCCCAGATGGGCAGGGCGTGGTCGAACTGGTTGAGGAAGGCATAGGCCAAGGCCGAGTCGGTGATGAGTCCGCCCGCCATGGCTTTCATGCAGATGAAGCCCATGTTGTGTTTGTGGCAGGCTTCCACTATCTTCTGGTCTTCTTCGGCGGCGAGGTAGGAGAAGGGATACTGGAGCGTGTCGTAGCAGTCGCGCTCGATGGCTTCCTGCGCCACCGCCTGACGGTGGTTGCTGATGCCGATGAAGCGAATCTTGCCTTGACGCTTGGCCACCTTCATGGCGTCGAAGAGGCCCTGCTTGTCGCCCGGGCGCGGGCAATAGTCGGGATTGTGGAACTGATAGAGGTCGAGGTAGTCGGTCTTCAGGTTGCGCAAGGTGACGTGAAGGTCTTTCCAGAAGTCCTCGACGGTGGTGGCGCCGGTCTTGGAGGCGATGATGACCTTGGAACGCCTGTCGGCAAACGCGGCGCCTAATTTCTCCTCGCTGTCGGTATAGAAACGCGCCGTGTCGTAGAAATTGATGCCGTTGTCGTAGGCCTTGTGCAACAGGTAGACAGCCTCCTTCTCGCTGACGCGCTGTATGGGGAGCGCACCGAAGCCGTTCTTGTTCACCTTCAGGTTGGTTTTGCCTAATACGATGGTTTTCATGGCTGCATGATTTTTCGACACAAAAGTATAAAAACTATTGATAGACACCAACTTTTTGAAGAAAATTTTTCGCTCAACCGCCAAAAAAGGCTATTTTTGCAAAAAATTGAAAGATGAACATCCTCATCGTCAACGGACCCAACCTCAATCTTTTAGGCAAGCGCGAGCCCGAAATCTACGGCACGGTCTCCTTCGAAGCCTATTTCGAGGAGCTGGAGCGCCGTTTCCCGAAGCACCGGCTTTCGTGCTACCAATCGAACCACGAGGGCTGCCTCATCGACAAGCTGCAAGAGGCCGACGGCCTTTTCGACGCGGTGGTGATGAACCCTGGGGGCTATGCCCACACGTCCATCGCCTTGGCCGACTGCATCCGTGCCATCGGCGTGCCCGTCGTCGAGGTCCACATCTCCGACATCACCATACGCGAGCCTTACCGCCGGCATTCCTACACGGCTGAGGCTTGTGTGAAGAGCTTTATGGGATTGGGATTGGAGGGCTATGCCAAGGCTATCGAGTTTTTGACACACTAACAAATCGACGTTCACTTCGTAAACCTCTCAGCCTTCAACTGGCTGAACTTCTTCTTGCCGCGAAGGACGTTGTCGAAGACGATGTTGCGACGATAGACGCAACTCACTTGCCGATGCTCACTGCCTTTTCGCTGCTCGCGCAGCGACGGCAAGCGTTTGTAGAAGTCGCGATGCGCCTTGAAGACCATCCGGAAGTCGTCGGGGCAGCCTTGGAAGAGGAACTTGAACGCCGCCACCCAGTCGAGGACGATGCGATAGGCGATGGTGCGCTTCACGCGACGCTCGGGCAGGTTCTTCACCAACAGCGAGAGGTTGTTGCGGAAGTTGAGGTAGGTCTTGCGCGGCGAGTTCTTGGGCAAGGTGCCGCCCCCGATGTGGTAGACCCGCGCCTGCGGACAGCAATACACCTTGTAGCCCGCGTTCTTCAGCCGCCAGCAGAGGTCGATCTCCTCCATGTGGGCAAAGAAACTGTCGTCCAAGCCGCCGATTTCGTGGTATACATCGGCGCGGACGAACATGCAAGCGCCCGTGGCCCAGAAGACCTCCATCGGCGTATCATACTGATGCTTGTCCTCCTCAAGGTGTTGGAAAATCCTGCCGCGACAGAAAGGATAGCCGTACTTGTCGATGAACCCGCCGCTGGCGCCGGCATACTCGAACTGCTCCTTGTGGTAATACGACAATATTTTGGGCTGACAGGCAGCAATCTGAGGGTCGGCATCCATCATTGCGACGACGGGTTCGATCCAATGGGGCGCGACCTCGATATCCGAGTTGAGCAACACATAATATTGGGCCTCAACCTGTTGCAGAGCCAAATTATAACCCGTCGCGAAGCCGCCGTTGCTGCCGTTCTCGATCAGGCGTATCTCAGGGAAACGCCCGCGCATGAATGCCACCGAATCGTCGGTGGAGGCGTTGTCGGCCACCACGACCTCCGCCATGGCGGGGTCGCAATTCGCGATGACATTGGGCAAAAACTGCTCCAAGAACTTCCTTCCGTTGTAGTTCAATATGACGACGGCCACTTTCATTGCTTCACCTCTTGGTTCCGTTGGTGTTTCCATCTCCTGTGCGACCACAGCCAGTTGTCGGGGTTGGCATTGATGAACTGCTCGACGCAGCGCACATAGCTTTCCATAATCTCGTCCTTCGTCGTTTCCTTCGGGCTGTCGGTTATCAGCCTGAAAGTCACCACATAACGTCCCCTACCCTGCCGTTTCATGTCGACGAAGACCACGGCATAGTCGAGCGTCTTGGCGATGCGTTCCAAGCCTCGGAACCAGCAGGTGTCTTGATGCAGGAACTCGGTCCAATAGTCGGAATCCAAGCCGTGGGGCGTTTGGTCGGCCATCATCAGCACCGAGCAAGGTTGGCTTCGGAGCTGCGTGAGGCGTTTCAGGACGAGGTTCGACTCCACCATCTCCAACGCGCAGTCGTGGGTGCGCATCGCGAGCATGAGCCGCTCGAAGACCTCGTTTTTCACCCTTTTGTATACGGCCAAGCCCTTGTTGGGCGAGAGTTCGGGGATCAGCTTGCCAAACCACTCCCAGTTGCCCGAATGCGGGATGGCGTAGAACACATTCTTGCGCTGCTCGTAGAGCTGCGTCGCCAATTCGGGATTGGTGAACGTGATGCGTTTGCGGTAGCCGTTGGCGCCCATGCGCATCATCTTCGGTGCCTCCACAAAAAGGTCGCAGAGGTTGCGGTAATACTGCCGCTCGATGGCCTTGATGGTCTTCATGTCTTTTTCGGGAAACGAGCGCAACAGGTTATCCCTCACCACCTTACGGCGATAACGTGCCACATGATACACCAAAAAGAAATAGCAGTCGGACTTCAGATAGAGCAGCCAAAAAGGGTGAACCGACAGGAAACCGGCCCACAGCTTCACGATATGAAACCCGATTTTCTTCATGCGGCATTATCTCGGATTGTCGTACAAATCGCCGGCGTGCGACCCCCAGCCCCTTTCGTATTCGGTTTGGTCGACGCCTTGGTCGTAGCCCTGACCGTAGATGCGGCTGTAGATTTCGAGTTGCCAGCGCGGGTTGTTGATTTCGCCCACCACGTCGGAATGGATCAGTTGGTAGTCGTTGGCCGCCGAGTCTTTCGACATGAAGACGAAACGCTTGTTGCGCTGGTTGGCCACCGTGTAGTAATGCCAAATCTCGTAAGGATAGGCACCGGGTTCGTTAGGGCTTTCCATGATCTTGTCGGGCTGGCCGTATTTCAGGAACACGTAGCCACGGTCGGTGCGGTAGCCCGGATACGAGGAGGTCTTGAACGACATGTTGACGCGACGGACGGCGGCCAAGTAGTCGTCGAAGCCCTGCTTCGGGTTCATGGGCGAGCGCGTGCTCCAGAAGTTGAACAGGAACTGCTGCATCGTGGTCATGTCGTCGGTCCTCACGAGGTTGCTGGAATAGTCGCGTTCCATCTCCGTGCAAATCGGGTCGAGATAGCGGATGTATTTGCGCAGCGTGTCGATTTCGGTGATTTGGCTCACGAAAGTGTTGGCAACGTTGACGCTGGCAAGGTCGCCCGTGTCGAAGCCCACACTCGGGTTGCTGCGTTGGAAGAAGCAGCTGTTGGAGCAGATCAAGGCGTTGCTGCGGTCGCGCATCTCCACCACGAGGTAATAGTTGCCCGAAGGCAAGTCCTTGATGTCGATGGTGTTAAGCAGGATGTTCACCTGTCCCACGTCGAAACGCTTGCTGAAGCTGTAGTCCTTCATCTGGTTCGACGACTCCACCGTCTCAATGTAATAGTTGACGAGGTATTTGCCTTCGTCGTACAGTTGGTCGCTGTTGTAAAGCTCAGCATAAAACTTCAACTTGTCCTCCGACTGCCCGTAGAACGGATACACCCTCGGCAGGAAGTCGCAGCCGCTCTTGGTGCAAGCCGAGAGTTGGTCGGCCTTGGCGTAGGAGTCGAACAGCAGGATGTCGGAGATGGATGGGATACCCTCCTTGAAGTCGAGGCTGACGGTGACGGTCGTGGAAGGGAGCGCCTCGCCGCTGTTCATGTCGGTGATGCTGATTTCCATCTCGTATTCTCCGTTGGGCAACGAGAAGCGTTGCTGGTCGATGAAAGCGCCGTCGAGGTTGGCGGTGTCGGTCACCACGGGGCTGTCCAAGGCGATTTTCGACAGGTTGCAGACCAACGAGTCGCCGTAGGGCCTGAACATCGTCGTGATTTCCACCGTGGCCTTGAACTTGCCCGGCTCAAACTCCTTGTAGGTCGCCGACCGGTTCTCGATGGCGATGGCGTTCTCGACGTAAGGCGTCAGCCCTGGCGCACAATAGGTGGTCGTGGATAGGTAAGGTCTCAGTCGTTTCGTCCTCGTTTGGGCGTTGCCGGCCAGCGCGAGCAGTACCAACAACGACATGACAAAAGTCTTCTTCATATTTCGATGGTTTAATTTTGATGCAAAGATATACATTTCGGCCTTGCAAAGGTAAGATTTTAATCGAAACATAGAAAGATGGAGTGGCGGCATGAAAATACCTAATTCTGGCAACATAAAACATAACAAACTGTTTTTCAAGTAGTTAAAAATACACAAAAGCCCTTTTTGGGGCTGCAAAAAAACTTTTTTTTCGGGCAAATCCTTGACCGATTGAGAAATTTTGTACTTTTGCAGCGGAGATATGGCTGAGTGGTCGATAGCGGCGGTCTTGAAAACCGTTAAGCCGAAAGGCTTCGGGGGTTCGAATCCCTCTGTCTCCGCAAGGTGAGCGCATCACCTACCGAAGCCACTGGAGAGATGCCGGAGTGGTCGATCGGGGCGGTCTCGAAAACCGTTGAACGCTTTGCGTTCCAAGGGTTCGAATCCCTTTCTCTCCGCAAAACAAAAAAGTCGGGCAACGCGTCCGACTTTTTTTATTACATTGTATTTCAATTATTTATACAATTCCTTAAACGAATAAATATCATGTTCGGGCATCTTCGACTTGTCGAGCTGACAATAGGTGCCGTCCACCTGCAACTGTTCCTTGCCGTAGACATAATGTCGGCAGAACCAAACAAGGTCGTCAACCGTAAGCGGACCAGCCATGGCGATGCTGTGGCCATAGCCCTCGAAACGGCGGGCGAAATAGGGATAGCCGTACTTCCCGAAACACTTCACCAAGGCATCGGTGCCGAAAAAGCCCACTTTGAAGGAACTTATCCCCTTGTATGACACCAAGTTGTCTTCCATTCCATGAAACATCATGGTCGGGGCGGGCTCGCGGTTGCGGTATTTCACCTTGCCCTCGTGCGAGAAGATGGCACCGGCGTAGCTCACCACGCCCGCCAAGCGGAAATCGTCGGGCAAGATGTCGGCATTCAGATAGCCGTTGCACATGGCATAATCCGTTTGCAACGAAGTGATGGCGCCCGCACTTGAGCCTGTCATCACAATCCATTCCCTGTTGATTTTCAACTCATCGGAATGTTCGAGCAGATAAGCCAAAGCCGAAATGGCGTCCTCCGTGGCCATATAGACAGCCTTCTCCAACGGCTCGGTATTGAAAATGCCAAGGTTCTTCGCGCCTTTCAAGCCCAAGCGGTAGTCGATGGATGCCACTTGGAAGCCCTCATCAACCAACTGCTTGAAATAGGCCTTCTCCCACTCGCCGTCGCGGTGACCGCCGATGAAGCCTCCGCCGAAGACATAAACCAGGCAAATCGTGCTATCGTTCACGCTTTCAGGAGAATAGAAGTCAAGATAAAGTTGCAATGAGTCGCGCTCGGCATATTGGAAGGTCTGCATATCCTGCGCAAAAGCCGTCAAGCCCGCAAGGAGAAGTGCTAATAGTACCGTTATTCTTTTCAT
>FLNV01001682.1_pt1 | contig 12785 bp, 12 predicted proteins | sample 1140351 | NCBI WGS metagenome assembly FLNV01 (sample SAMEA3878207, study PRJEB12797) | bioreactor metagenome | biome: Moose rumen | place: Sweden | collected 2011-10 | reverse complement strand
GCCTCACAAATCGAGGCCGACTCCTCCTCCATCGCAAATTTGCTTCACAATCAGGAATATATCCATCAGTTGGGCTTCAACGACCAAACCATCCCTGCCCTCTTCCTACCCGACACCTACGAGTTTTATTGGAACACCGACGCCGAGGGCTTTGTAGTGCGTATGTTTCAGGAATACAACAAGTTCTGGAACAGTGAGCGCAAGGATCAAGCCCAAGCGAAAGGCCTTACGCCCATCCAAGTCAGCACCTTGGCTTCCATCGTCAACAAGGAAACCAACATGACGGACGAAATGCCCCGCGTGGCAGGCGTTTATCTCAATAGACTGAAAAACAATTGGTTGCTTCAAGCCGACCCGACGCTGATTTTCGCTTGGAACGACTATAGCATCCGCCGCGTCCTCGACCGCCACAAGGAAATCGAGTCGCCCTACAACACCTATAAACATATCGGCTTGCCCCCCGGCCCCATCTGCATCCCCTCCGTCGCAGCAGTCAAGGCCGTGCTCAACGCCGAAAACCACCACTACTTCTACTTCTGCGCCAAGGAGGACTTTTCGGGCTACCACAACTTCGCCAAGACCCTATCCGAACACAACCGCAACGCCGCCCGATACCAACAAGCACTGAACCAACGAGGAATCACAAAATGACAATCGACATGAACGCATTCAAAGCATACGACATCCGTGGCGAATGGGGCACCGACCTCAACCCCGACATCGCCTACCGCATCGGCTACTTCCTGCCTGATGTATTAGACACCGACACCTACCTCGTGGGGCGCGACATGCGGCTCTCTTCACCGACCCTGTATGAAGCCTTGACCCGTGGCCTCACCGACCGTGGCCGCGACGTGGAAAGCATCGGACTATCCACCACGCCGATGGTCTATTGGGCTACGGCTCGATACGGCTATGGCGCCTCCGTGCAAATCACGGCATCGCACAACCCGAAAAACCATAACGGCTTGAAGATCTCTGCCAAAGATGCCAAGCCCGTGGGCTACCACACAGGCCTGAACCGCCTCGAGACCCTTGTGGAAAGCGACAAGCCCACGCCCGCCAACGGCAAAAAAGGACGCATCACCGAAATGTACGCCAACACCGATTATTTGGAGTTCCAACGGCAGTTTGCCGGCGACCTGTCCAACCTCAGCATCGCCGTAGACTGCAGCAACGGCATGGCCTCGCTGTTCGTCCACGACCTAATTGGCGAAGCGCACTACATCAACGACACTTTGGACGGCAGCTTCCCCAACCATGAGCCTAACCCATTGGAGCCCAAAGCACAAGCACAAATCAAGGCTTTGGTGATAAAGGAGAAATGCGACATCGGCCTGCTCTTCGACGGCGACGCCGACCGCATCACCTTCATCGACGAGAAGGGCCGGTTCATCTCCCCCGACCTCATCATCGCCTTCTTGGGCGACTATTTCATTGGCAAACAAAAGCAGAAAGGCATTGTGCTTCAAGATATTAGAAGCTCAAGAGCCATTCAGGAATACTTGAACCGCTATAACGCTAAAGTTGAGACATGGCGTGTGGGTCGCGCCTATGCCGCCCTAAAACTCCGCGAGTTGGACGGCTGCTATGGTGGCGAGTTGGCGGGACACTATTATTTCCGCGACTTCTATTACTCTGACTCTGCGCTACTTGCGGCTTCCATCGTGCTTCGCTTGTTGGCCGAGCGCAAGGCCAAAGGCGTGACGATGAGCCAAATCATCGACGAAATCACACCTTATTATAATAGCGGCGAAATCAACTTCAAGATTGAGAAAAAGCAAGAAACCATGAATGCCGTGCGCGACCATTTCGTCAACATCGAGAAGCCGGAGCGTTTCTTGGACTTCGACGGCTACCGCTTAGACTATCCCGACTGGTGGCTCAATGTACGGCCTTCAAACACAGAGCCTTACCTTCGTTTCCTCTGCGAGGCGAAAAGCGAGACCAAATTGAAAGAAATCATCGACACCGTAAAACGACTCGTCAACACCCCAACCCAAAAAACTCTAAACTCTCAACTCTAAACTCTAAACTCTAAACTCTAAACTATTTCGTATCTTTGCAAAAATTTGAGACGATGAAAAGACTGACTTTAATCATATCCACCGCACTGCTTTTGGCTTTGGCCTCGTGCGAAAACACCGCAAAATCACGCATTTACACGGAAGAAGGCTCCAAGCAGCTGCTGCGCTACAGCCAATATGAGGAGGCCGAAGCAACCCTCACGAAGGCCATCAAGTATGACAAGCACAACTTCGAGGCCTACTATTACCGTGGCTGCGCCAAGGTGAACGCCCAGAAATACAGGGAAGCCATCGGCGACTTCGAGAAAGCCGTAGAGCTGAAGCCCGACTATGCCGACGCCTATTTCAACCTTGGCCGGACGTATTACCTCCTCAACGACGCTGACAAGGCCTGCGAATACTACAAGTTAGCAGACCGTTACGGTCGTCCCAACTTGGAGGACTATCTGAAAAGATGTAACTGATAATCAACGGATTTCCTGCACGCCGAAAGCCTCTTCCGCGATAATGTCGCCGTCTTCGTTGTAGGTTTTCCAAACGCCCGTTTTCTGCCCATTGGCATATTGTCCTTCCTCTTTCAGAGCCGTATTGGGATAGAACGACTTGGCTGGTCCGTCCAACAAGCCGTTGTGGTAACGGCATTCCATCAACAAAACGCCCGTGTCCGAGTACTTGCGGCACAGTCCTTCAGGCTGACCTTCAACATATTGCGTTTCTTCGGCCAAAACGCCGTTTTGCGGGTTGTAGAGCCGCGACCAGCCATGCACCTTGCCATCCTTGTTGTCTTCCACCAAGCGAAGCTGTCCCGAATTGGCGTCATAATAACGCCACTCACCGTCTTTCTTCTGGTTCTGGTAATAGCCCGTCGCGACCATGCGGCCATTCGACGCATAAGTCTTGTTCAACGCCCGCTCGCCCGACTTGTCGAACTCGTTGGTAGCCTTCAAGTTGCCTTGCTCGTCATAGTATTTGAAAGTGCCCTTGCAACGGTCGTTCTTGAACTGGCCTTCGTAGCGCAACTGTCCGTTGGGATAAAAATCGCGCCATAAGCCTTGACGACGGCCTTTGGCATCGGTCTGGTTGAAGTCCTGCGCCATCACCGAAACCGTAACTATCAGAGTTGCAATGAATAAGAAAGCTCGCTTCATGATTTCTTTTGTTTTGAGGATGCAAATTTAAGGAAATAACTTAATTTTGCGCCGTTTATTGTATGGCAGAATATTCATCCATATTGCTCGAAAACGCAGTGGAGTCGCTGTCGAAGCTGCCCGGCGTCGGGAAGAAGACGGCTTTGCGCTTGGCTTTGCACCTGCTCAACGAGGACGACTTGGAAACGGAACAACTCGCTGATTCTCTGTTGAAAATGAAGCACAACATCAGGCTGTGCGAGCGGTGCTACAACATCAGCGACACGCAAGTTTGTTCCATCTGCGGCAATCCGCGCCGCGACGAGAACACCCTTTGCGTGGTGGCCGACATGCGCGACGTGTTAGCCATCGAGCGGACGGCTTCCTACAACGGACTCTACCATGTGCTTGGCGGTGTCATCAGCCCGATAGAAGGCGTGTCGCCCAACGACTTGAAGATTACGCAGCTTGTGCAACGCACTCAGAAAGAAGACATTAAGGAAATCATCTTGGCCTTGCCTGCCACCATCGAGGGCGACACGACCAACTTCTATATCTTCAGGCAACTGAAGGACTTTGAGGGAAAGATTTCGGTGATTTCGAAAGGCATCGCCGTGGGCGACGCCTTGGAATACGTCGATGAGGTGACGTTGGGCAGGTCGATACAAAACCGCATCCCGTTCAGTCAGAAGTAACGGTTTCTTCAAACAAATCCAATTGGTTTTCGGTGAGATACAATTCTTGCGGCACTTCATATTCGTAGGCCGTGATAAAACGCGCTATATTCTTCTTAATCAACTTGATAGGCGTTGTTCGGCGTGCCTTGCAATAGTTGCGTAGCGAGCGGTATTGGCCCGCCGACAGCTTGAATGTGATCGCATGATAATGGTAGTTGCGACGTTTCCGTTTCTTGTTTTGTGCCATAACACCTTGATTTGAAGGCACGAAATAACAAAATAAAACCGGAAAAACCAAATTATGGCGAAAGTTTTCTATTTTTGTCGGCTTTTATCAAGAAGACATGAAGATCATCGTCATCGGAGAATCCAACATCGACATTGCCGTGAAGCCGCATGGCGAGCCGCTTCAAGGTGGTTGCACGCCTGCCGACATCGCCTTCCATCACGGGGGCGTGGCCCGCAACATCGCACACAATCTCAGCCTTTTGGGACACGAGGTGCAGTTGGCCACCGTGTTTGGCGACGACGACTTTGCCCAAGCGATGATCGACGAATGCGAGACCTTGGGCATCGACCTGTCGCTTTCCTCGCAATATGAGAATGCCAAAAGTCCTATCTTCCTCAGTTTCAACGATGAAGTGGGCAATATGCAGTCCGCCGTTTCCGACATCGACCTTAACGCTTGCCTTGATTTGGATTGGCTTATGAAACGCATCGATGCCGTCAACCGCGCCGATTTGGTGGTGGCCGACACGCTTTTGAGCGTTGAAGCGCTTTCCTTTTTGATTGACCATTGCCTTGTTCCGCTATACATCGACACGGTGTCGCCCAACCGCGCCTTGCTGCTTGCCGAGGCCATGAAACGGTCATACAGGAAATCGTTTTTCGCGTTGAAGTGCAACCTTGCCGAAGCGCAAGCCCTGACAGGTGAGACGGCTCTTGAAGATGCTGCTATGCGGATAGTTGACAAAGGCATAGATAATGTGTACCTGACTTTAGGCGAAGATGGTGTGACGTTTTGCTCAAAGAAAACGTTGCAGCATTTCCCCGCCATCGAGGTCGAGGCCGTCAACGTAACGGGCTCTGGTGATGCGTTCTTTTCGGGCGTAATTCATGCCAATTCCGTTGGAATCAACGGTGAGAGGACCGTCGGATATGGCCTCAAGGCAGCCTGCCACAACGCAAAAAGCGAAGCGCCAGTCAACCCGACGCTTCGCCAATCCGTATTCAATGAGTGATTTTGGCATAGACCCATTGTCACAAAAAGCGGCCCCCGTTCCAAAAACTTTTGTATCTTTGCGTTTCAAATTCGACAAAAAATGTTTCAGAGAATCAAACGTTTCAAGGAACGGCACCCCTTCACCGCACTGATGCTCATTGCCATAGCGGTGAGAATCATCGTCATCGTGTTCGTTCCGGGCTTCGGCTCCAACCGCGAATTGCAGCACCCCACCCTCTTCATCGGCTTTCTCGACAAGATGAAAGACCTTCTCGGCATCGGCGAAACGCAAGGCATGATGCTGCTCAGCCGCTCGCTTTACGCATTGGTATCAATCTTCACGCTGTCAATGATTTACCGCATCATCGACCTGACGGCAGGCAAACAAGCGGCATGGCTCTTGGCCCTCATCCCGACCTTCAGCATCATCATGCCTGAGTTCGGCATCATCGAAAACGCCAGCGCCTTCCTCGGGCTGCCGTTGGTGCTCTACGGTGCCAATGTCGTCCTCCGCCAAGAGGTCTTGCGCCAAAACAACCTCAACGAAAACGTACACCGCACCTCGTTCCTCATTGCAGGACTCATGCTTGGATTAGGCATCTGCTTTTGGTACGAAAGCGTTTTCATCGTCTTCAGCATCCTCCTGATTCTCTGCTTGAAACGCAACTTCAAAGGTGCCTTACTGACCCTTGCCGGTGCCGTGGCATCCGTCGTAGCCGTTGGGCTGCTGCTTTGGGCATTACAAGTCAACCCATTGAAATACATACAATTATGACCAAAGAAGAAGCCCGTTTGCGCATCGCCACCCTAAGCGGCGAACTGGAGCAACACAATTATAACTACTATATCCTCGCCAGGCCGACCATCAGCGACTACGAGTTCGACATGAAACTCGAAGAACTGGCGCGATTGGAAAAAGAGTTTCCCGAGTACCTCTCCCCTGCCTCGCCTACGCAACGTGTGGGCGGTGGCATCACCAAGGAGTTCCAGAGCGTCAGACACCGCTATCCGATGCTGTCACTTGCAAATTCATATAGCCGCGAAGAGATTGCCGACTTCATCAGCCGCATCAAGAAGACCGTCGACGAGGATGTTGAGTTTTGCTGCGAGCTGAAGTTTGACGGACTCAGCATCAGCCTGCAATACGAAAACGGGCTGCTCGTCCGCGCCGTGACCCGTGGCGACGGCACCCAAGGCGACGACGTGACCACCAACGTCAAGACGATACACAGCGTGCCGCTCAAGCTCCACGGCGACTTTCCTGACTTCTTCGAGATGCGCGGCGAAATCGTGATGCCTTTCGAGAGCTTCAATCGCCTGAACGAAGCCCGCGCCGAGGCCGGCGACGACCTCTTTGCCAACCCACGCAACGCCGCTGCCGGAACGCTCAAGTTGCAGGACAGCAAGGAAGTGGCCCGCCGCCGTTTGGACAACTACTGCTATTACATGATGATGGACGGCCTCGAAAGCCGCTACCAAACCCATTACCAGAGCCTGCAAGCCGCAAGGAAATGGGGCTTCAACATCTCCAACTTCATGGCGCTCTGCAAGACCATCGACGAAATCTTTGAGTTCATCGACTACTGGGACGTAAAACGCCATGAACTGCCTTTCGCCATCGATGGCATCGTGCTGAAAGTCAACAGCTACGAGCAACAACAAGCCTTGGGCTTCACGGCCAAGTCGCCGAAATGGGCCATCGCCTACAAATTCAAGGCCGAGGAGGTGGAAACCGAGCTGCAAAGCGTTGATTTCCAAGTGGGACGGCACGGCACGATAACACCTGTGGCCAACCTCGCTCCCGTGCAGTTGGCCGGCACCACCGTGAAACGCGCCACCTTAAATAACGAGGACTTCATCCGTCAGTTCGACTTGCATTATGGCGACACGGTGACGGTCGTCAAAGGCGGCGAAATCATCCCGAAAATCATCGGCGTCAACTTGGACAAACGGCAAGTCGGAGCCAAGCCGGTGGAGTTCGTCAAGGCCTGCCCGATTTGCGGCACACAACTCGTTCAGAATGAAGGCGAAGCGGCATGGTATTGTCCCAACAGCTCAGGCTGCTCGCCACAAATCCGAGGCCGCATCGAGCATTTCATCGGGCGCAAGGCCATGAACATCGAGAGCTTAGGCGAAGGCAAGGTGGAATTGCTTTACGAGGAAGGCTTGGTGCGCAATGTCGCTGACTTGTACGACCTTACCTACGAAAAACTCTACGGCTTGGAGAAAGTCATCACCATAGAAGACGAGTTCAGCCTGATGCCCGTGGCCACACGCAAGGTCAGCTTCAAGGAAAAGACCGCGCAAAACATCTTGGATGCCCTCGAAAAGTCGAAGTCGGTGCCGTTTGAGCGGGTGCTGTTCGCTTTGGGCATCAAGTTCGTAGGCGAGTCGGTGGCCAAGGTGTTGTCCAAAGCCCTGCACGACATCGACCATATCATCAATGCAAGTGTTGAGGAAATGACCGAAATCAACGAGATTGGCGAAAAGATCGCCCTTTCCGTCCGCACCTTCTTCGATGACCCGAAAAACCTCGAAATCGTTGAACGCCTGAAAGCCAAAGGCTTGCAATTCGCCATGGCCGAGCAAGCCGTTTCCGACAAGGAACAGGTTTTGTCAGGCAAGACCTTTGTGGTGAGTGGCGTGTTCCAACACTACTCCCGCGACGGCATCAAGGAGACCATCGAGGCTTACGGCGGCAAGAACTCCGGCAGTATCTCAGGCAAGACCAACTATGTCCTCGCCGGCGACAAGATGGGTCCCGAGAAGCGCAAGAAGGCCGAGTCGCTCGGCATCCCCATCATCACCGAGGCCGAGTTCGAGGAAATGATAGGCATTTCGCGCACGCCCGAAGAAAACGGGTTGCTGTTTTAATAAAAAGCACTACCTTTGCACCTCAATTTTGAATCTTAAATTTTGAATCTTAAATCTTAAATACTAACGAAATGAGAATAGACAAAATCATTGCCCGCGAAATCTTGGATTCTCGCGGAAACCCCACCGTTGAAGTGGATGTGACATTGGAATGTGGAATCATGGGCCGCGCCTCGGTGCCTTCGGGTGCCTCGACAGGCGAACACGAAGCCCTCGAACTGCGCGACGGCGACAAGAAACGCTATGGCGGCAAAGGCACGCTGAAGGCTGTCGACAACGTCAACAAAATCATCGCCCCCGAACTCCTCGGCATGTCGGCCTTAGACCAACGCGCCATCGACCACAAGATGCTCGCCTTGGACGGCACCAAGACCAAACAAAACCTCGGCGCCAACGCCATCCTCGGCGTTTCGCTCGCCGTGGCCAAGGCTGCCGCCAACTACCTCGACATTCCGCTCTACCGCTACATCGGCGGCACCAACACCTACACGCTGCCCGTCCCGATGATGAACATCATCAACGGCGGCTCGCACAGCGACGCCCCCATCGCCTTCCAAGAGTTCATGATCCGTCCCGTGGGCGCTCCTAGCTTCCGCGAGGGTCTGCGCATGGGTGCCGAAGTGTTCCACACCTTGGCCAAGCTGTTGAAGAAACGCGGCCTCAGCACCGCCGTTGGCGACGAAGGCGGCTTCGCCCCAGCCCTCAACGACACCGAAGATGCCCTCACCATCATCTGCGACGCCATCAAGGAAGCCGGCTACGAACCCGGCAAGGACGTGAAGATCGCCTTGGACTGCGCCGCCTCCGAGTTTGCCTACAACGTCGACGGCAAGTGGTTCTACGACTACCGCGAACTCAAGAACGGCACCAAGAAAGACCCCAACGGCAAGCGCTTCAGCTCCGACGAGCAGGTGGCTTTCCTTGAGGAACTCATCAACAAATACCCCATCGACTCTATCGAGGACGGCATGGGCGAAGAAGACTGGGACGGCTGGAAGAAACTCACCGACCGCATCGGCGACCGCTGCCAGCTCGTCGGCGACGACCTCTTCGTCACCAACGTCGACTTTCTCTCGAAGGGCATCCAACAGGGTTGCGCCAACTCCATATTAATTAAGGTGAACCAGATCGGCTCGCTGAGCGAGACCTTGGACGCCATCGACATGGCCCACCGTCACGGCTACACCACCGTCACGAGCCACCGCTCGGGCGAGACCGAAGACGCCACCATCGCCGACATCGCCGTGGCCACCAACAGCGGACAAATCAAGACCGGCTCGCTCAGCCGCAGCGACCGCATGGCCAAGTACAACCAACTCCTCCGCATCGAGGAAGAACTCGGCGACCTCGCCGTGTATGGCTATAAGAAACTGAAGTAATCCCTGATTACCCAACAAAAAAGCCGTGACATCTCTGTCACGGCTTTTTTGATGTTATCCAAACACTCTTTCGAGCCGCCGCATCGCCTCCTCCACCGTCGCCCTCGGGCAAGCCAAGTTGATACGGAAGAAGCCGCTACCCGCCTCAACGCCGAATTCCTTGCCACGGTTGAGACCAAGCTGCGCCTCTTGCGTCATCTTGTGCCAAAGTTCCTCTTCCGAAAGGCCGAAGCCGTTGAAGTCGAGCCACATCATATAAGTGGCTTGCGGCTTGTGGAACTTCACCGTGGGCAGGTTTGCCGTCAGGAAGTCAGACACATAGTCGATGTTACCTTGCACATATTCAAGCAGTTGGTCGAGCCACTCGTCGCCTTTTGTCATGGCGGTTTGCGTGGCCACCTTGCCGAAAATGTTGCCCAAATTGGCTTCAAGCGCCTCCACATAGTCGTTGTAGGTCTTGCGCAAATCCTCATTTGGGATGATGGCCGTCGAGGTGGACAGCCCCGCGAGATTGAAGGTTTTGGATGCCGCGTGGAAGGTGATGCTGTTTTGCGCAAACTGCTCGTCGAGCATGGCAAACGGGCGGTGACGATAGCCTGGCAGCACCAAGTCGCAATGGATCTCGTCGGAAACAACCAACACGTTGTTTTTCATGCAAATCTCGCCCAACAGCAGCAGCTCGTTCATTGTCCAGCAACGGCCCACAGGGTTATGGGGATTGCAGAGAATCAGCATCTTGGCGGTCTTGCATTGCTCGGCCAACTGGTCGAAGTTGAACTCGTAGCCGTCGCCCCTATTAATTAAGGTGTTGTAGACCAACTTCCGTCCGTGGCTCGTGACGGCATGATGGAACGGCGGATAGACCGGCGGCTGTATGATGATTTCGTCGCCCGGCTTGGTGAAAGCCAGTACCGCCATATTGAAACCGCACACCACGCCTGGCACAAACGACATCCATTCCGTTTTCACGCCCCAATGGTGACGGCGAGCCAACCAATCCGCAATCGACCGGTAATAAGGCTCGTCCTTGAAATGATAGCCGTAAATGGGGTGTTCGGCGCGACGCATCACCGCCTCGCGGACGAAATCGGGAGTCTCGAAATCCATGTCGGCCACCCACATCGGAAGTACGTCGGGGTTGCCGAAAACCTGTTGGCGCAAATCATACTTAATGCAGTTAGTATCAGCGCGATTGATCATCTTGTCGAAGTCGTATCTCATCGTTTTAAGGGTTTTAGTGGCGCAAAGTTGCGAAAATTTTTGCGGATTTTGGCCTATATAAGGAAAAAAGATGTACTTTTGCACCCGCAAAAAGAAAGAAAGGTTCTTTGTCATCCTTGGGGGAGTCGCATAGTGGCAATTGCAACAGACTGTAAATCTGTCCGGGTATCCGTTCGGTGGTTCGAGTCCACCCTCCCCCACCTCATCAAGACATGCAAAACGACAAAGCGGGATTTTCCTGATGGGTTTTCGTGCAAAACGCTGATTTCTGAAACAATTTTCAATAATAAACGTAAACAATTGCATCACAATTAGATACAATTACTTTTCATTTGATTTATATCGCAAACGATTCAAATAAAAACATAATTTTTAAAAAAAATCGCAATATTTTGACCCATCGGATTTAGTTATTGCTTATCTTTGCAACACAAATTTTCAAGGTATGAAGATATTTGTCGCCAAACTAGCATTTAGAACTACAGAAGAAGACTTGAAATCCTTGTTTGAGAAATATGGGAAAGTAGATTTATGTAGGATTATCATGGATCACGAAACGGGTCGCTCGAAGTGTTACGGTTTCGTGGAGATGCCTAACGACGACGAGGCCTACCGTGCCATCGTCGAGACGGACGAGACCGTCTTCATGGGTAACGAGTTGCAAGTCAAGAAGTCGCGCCCCCAGAATCCACCTGCGTCAAAGCAGGACCGCATGGCAGCCAAGCAAAAACGCATGCACCGCCAACCCGTCCAAAAGAAAGAGGAATAAGGCGTTTTTTTGCTTTTTTCCAAAAAAACAGGCCCGCACATCGAAAAAATCACTATTTTTGCAACCGCAAATAGCGATGGTCTGGTAGCTCAGCTGGATAGAGCAACAGCCTTCTAAGCTGTGGGTCTTGGGTTCGAATCCCAACCGGATCACAATGCACAAATCCCTAATTGGCAGTCAGTTAGGGATTTTTTTAAATACAGAACGAAACGCTTCAACCATGATTCAAGCAACCGGCATACGCAAATCCTACGGCAGCCTCGAAGTGCTGAAAGGCATCGACCTCCACATCAACAAGAAGGAAATCGTGAGCATCGTAGGCGCATCGGGCGCGGGCAAGTCGACCCTGCTCCACATCATCGGCACCTTGGACAAGGCCGACAAAGGAAAGCTCCTCATCGACGGAACAGATGTCAACATGCTGAACGACACCGAATTGGCATCTTTCCGCAACCAGAAAATCGGTTTCGTGTTCCAGTTCCATCACCTCTTGCCCGAGTTCACCGCCATCGAGAACATCTGCATTCCGGCCTTCATCGGAGGCATGGGCAAGAAGGAAGCCACGGAAAAGGCCATGCAACTACTTGACTATCTCAACCTTACGGAACGCAAAGACCACAAGCCTTCTGCATTGTCGGGCGGCGAACAGCAACGCATCGCCGTGGCTCGCGCCCTCATCAACAGTCCTGCCGTGGTGCTCGCCGACGAGCCTTCGGGCAACTTAGACTCAAAGTCGGCGGAAGAACTGCACAAGCTCTTTTTCCGCCTCCGCGACGAGATGGGCCAGACTTTCGTCATCGTCACCCACAACCCCGCTTTGGCTGACATGTCGGACCGCACGATTACCATCAAGGATGGAGTTGTCAGTTAGCAATTAACAGTTAGCAGTTAGCAGTTAACAGTTGGCAGTTAGCAGTTAATGGAATGCAATATATTCGGAAGTTCTGCGTTAGGAAATAATTAAACCATAGAAAATGAACAAAAGAGTCATATTTTCCGCATTGTTTGGCATCGCGCTCGCAGCAGGTGCCAGCACCATTCAAGCACAAGTCACCGAGACTTACGAGTCGCTGATGAAGAAAGGCAACGACAAGTTCAACGCCAAAGACTACATCAGTGCGAAGACCTACTACGAGATGGCCCTGAAGCAAAAGTCGGGCGATGCCACCGCCAAGAAGAAATTGGACGAAACGGTGAAGAAAATCCAAGAAGACGGTGCCCGTCAGGAGGTTTTCTATGCCCATTTGGACACAGGCGACCAGTTTTACGGACAACAGAGATACGAGGAGGCCCTGACGGAATACGAAGCCGCCTTGAAAGTATTCCCGGAAGACAAATATGTTGGCGGACAGGCCGAGGCCGTGCGTGCCATCCTCAAAGAACGCCAAGACAAGCAAGATGCCTTTGATTTGGCTATGAGTCAAGGCACTACGCTGCTTGAAGAGGAGAACTTCGATGCCGCCATCATGCAGTTTGAGACCGCCATCGA
>FLNV01000820.1_pt1 | contig 12785 bp, 9 predicted proteins | sample 1140351 | NCBI WGS metagenome assembly FLNV01 (sample SAMEA3878207, study PRJEB12797) | bioreactor metagenome | biome: Moose rumen | place: Sweden | collected 2011-10 | reverse complement strand
ATTACTCACTTTCTTTTTCTTTATAGTTGTCTTTATTTAATAACAGACCCTTTTTCGCATTGAGGGGCGACACTACAGGTTTGCCTGTCTTGGCTTCAAGTTCCATACGGGCATTGCGGGCAATCTCACCACCTTGACGGGCTACGTCCATATGGTCGCCAAACGATTCGGGATTTTGACTTTCGGAGATTTCCTTAGTAGAAAGCTCTGCCAGCATATTCATCACCAGTTCGCGATTGGTCATGTTGTCGCGTAGGTTCTCTTTCTTCAGCCCCTTGAATTTCTTGTACTCACGTGCTGTCATGCCAGCCCAAGTATGATAGATGATGTCGGTCAGTGTGGCAAACTGTACCCCTTCTTCCAGTCCCCGACGTTTCCATTCATCAGTCAGGTCTTTGCGAATCTCTATGGACTTCAGACGCTGGTTAATCCAGTTGTCCGAATAGCCCAAACGCTTGTAGTCTGCCAGTGCCTGCTGAATACCCAATTCAGGGTCTTGTATCTGGTCAAGTCGGTGTGCTGCCACTTGAGCCATCCATTGTTTAAAGGGTTCAGCCTTTGGTGACGGAATGGATTGAATCAGTCGGAATAGCTGTTCTGTATCAGCCACATCCGTCTTGCGCATCTTTCCGTCAGCCGCCTGCAATTTCAACTGGTGACAATTTGTCACCGTTTCATTTCCTTCTTCTTTAAGCCTCTGTTTCAATTTGTTCCAATATTTACGAGCCGTCAATGCATCTTTGCTTTCAGTAAGCACTCCACAAACATCCACTATCGAGAAATACCACTTCTCTTCCACATCATCATACACAGCGCGAACTTTCTTCTCTTCAAAGAGCTTTATTTGATTGAACTTTGTCATAGCTTTTTATTATTTTGAATTGTGTTCACAGTTTTTCACCTTCCTTGAAAATCATCTAGCAACCCCCAGTTGGCTCCGTTTTTGGGGTATGGTCCACATTGACCATCTGTAAGAGCAATCCATGTATCTTCTTCAGTCCATTCGTAACCAAATTCCATATCCTTGTTACAGTCTATTTCTTCTTCCTCTATCATCTCATAAAAGTTCTCTTTACTAATTTCTCTCATTGAGAAATCGTTATTGTCACCTTTAAACCCACCTATATAATAATGGTTATCTTTAATAAGAGTACAAGTTCCAGAATCCTCCTCAACGCAAATAGAATCATAAACAGGTGGCAGAATCTCTTTATTCTCAAGATAGAGTCCTTCCTTTTTTTTGTTGCGGACAACAAAAATAATCTTATATTCTTCTTTGTAATATCCATCATTGACAGACTCCACTATGAAACGATAACAGGATATTGAAGAGTATTGTGGTTTTATGAAAACTTCACCATTACGTATAATCCCTTGCTTTTCTCGGCAATGGAATAATACAAACTGAAGCCTTCTATCTATCACAATTTTATCAACTTCATGTGCTAAGCATGGAAGAGATCCATGCACTTGTTCTTCATAGAAATCAGAGTCACCTAAGAACTGTACATATATATCGTAAAGATTCTCGTCTTCATCTTCTGTCATCGCAAAATATGAAATCCAAGACATATCATCATACGAAGAAGATTTCATCCTATATACTCTAATAGAATCATAGATGAAAGGAATCAGTATTTTATAATAATTGTCTTTACGACAAAATACACCACATTGGAAATTATGTAAGGCATTTAAGACGTAAGGACCTCTGGCAACTTCTGCTCTGAATGTATTGTTATCAATACATTTCTTATTTGATAGTTTGACATAACGCTCTTTACCATCTATGAGGAATTTGTGAAGATTCTCATCAGGCACTATCCATTTTCCTTGATTTAATTGCTTGGATACAAAACTTCTTACTTTTTCTATTACACTTTCCTCACTTGTGTAGTAAGCTCTTAGAACACTACTTATCTTTAATCCTCCTGACTGTTTTACAAGAATACTGTGCCTACACACTTTAGTAAGGGGAATTTCTATACACTTCACGTCTTCTTGTAAACCATACATTTCTTTAGTAAAGACCGTATAAGCTTTTTCAAAATCAAAAGAATCATTTTCGTTCTTTAATTCTGGATAAATTAATGATAGGTCATAAGTGCATGAGTATATTTTATTATCTTGCAACTCAGTACTTTCCAAGTCGGTTTTTTGAATGTTTAAGAAGTTAACAATAGCATAAGGGTTATTGTTACTTGCATTAGCCGCTTTTCGTATGTGAAGAACAAGTCCTGCCATTATTATGAAGTTTTTAATTATTCAACAAGCTTAATATCTACTCTTTTGGGGAATGCTTAAAGCCTATAATCCTCGCTCAGCTCGATAACCTCTCTATCCAAGTTCCTATACACTATTACTTCGGCAATATGTTAGCTATGGACTCTCTAGACCTTCCAAGTTGACTATGGTGTGGGCGACTTACTGACATGACTTTAAAATCCACGCTTTGAAGAAGGGGTCTTCTATCTCGTAATCATTGACCCGTATAACATAGCCATTCTTTATCAAGCGTTTAATGGCACTAAATGAAGTGCTGGTAGCGACTTGGCGGTTTTGGAGCGGGTTGATGCTCCTGCACAAACTTTGCAAGATGGAACGGTCTGTCCTGTTGAAAGTTTGCCAAAGGCGTTCAAAATCTAAATCATGGGACTGCACTATCTTTCTGATGGCTTGTCTTACAACATCATCTATAATACCATCGTACAACATTAGATCCCAAACCTCTGATGACAATTGTTGAGTATAGTATGGATGGAGGTTCGTGAAGGCGATAATTTCATCTGCTATCCGCCCCACAATATCTGCATCATTACACGGCAATCGATTTGTTATATAAGTCTTGAAAACTTCGTATGGCAGCTTGTCGAGATGCATTAGTTTTCCGAAATGGTAGAAAGGTGACTTCTTGCGTTCAAAGATCTCAGTCATCATAGACTCCTGACTGCCCAACAGTATGTAGTTCAGATGCAGTTGTCCTTGCATGATGGAACGTAGTTGCTTGTCTAGTCCTTTACGTATAGAAATAATCTCCTGAAATTCATCCAGAATGACAATCAATCTCTTGTCTTCCCTACTCACTTTCTCTATCAGAGCAAAGGCGTCCTCTATTAAAACAAATCCGTTAATGACAGGTTGGAACGAAACGTCAATTACATTAGTGATGGGATTAGAGGAAACTGTGGGAATGAACCTGAAATGAGTCATCAAGTGTTTGATTTTCTCCATGGGGTAAATTCGAAACAACTCACGCAATAGTTTTGAAGCAAAGTCTTCAACACTGATAACATTCTGGAGGTTGAGTGAGAAATAGGGACGTGATGATTCCTTGACGGCTTTTTGCACAAGGCTTGATTTGCCAAATCTACGAGGACTTATCAATATCAAATGATTCTCGCTGTCAAGCATCTGCCTAATCTCCTTAAGTTCATCAATCCTATCGGTGAAAAACTCGCCTTCGACTATCGTACCATATTTGAATGGATTCTTCATTATTTGTTATTTTTGCGTAAAGATAATAATTTTTTATATGATTACCAACAGATTATTGCGAACATTTTCGTTGCGAAGTTTTTCGCAATAGCTTTCGTAGTATAATGGTTTTCTATATTCCTCTCTCTGCCCAGTCGCCTCGGTCAAGATTCCTATAGCCTATTGCCTCAGCAATGTGTATGGCCTCCACTTTCTCGCTGCCAGCGAGGTCGGCGATGGTGCGGGCGACCTTCAGGATGCGGCTGTATGCGCGGGCGGAGAGTTTCAGGCGTTCCATGGCCATGCGGAGCATGTCGAGCGAGGCGGCGTCGGGCTCGGCAAACTCGTGGAGCATGCGTTCTGGCATCTGGGCGTTGCAGTGAATGCCCTTGAAGGGCTTGAAGCGTTCCTCCTGAATCTTGCGGGCAGCAATGACGCGCTCGCGAATGACTGATGAAGGCTCACCTGGCTGCATCTGTGAGAGCTGGGCGCGCTCGAGCTTTGCTCGCTTGCTACTGAAAGGACGCAAGAAGGGTTCTGCCTGGATTTCGCAGTGAATGTCGATGCGGTCGGGGATTATGTAACCCTGTTTACAAGAATTATTCGTTTCTTTGAGAAACTGAATTATTGATATTGCAGCGATTAAGTATATTGTTATCGTAGCCATTACTCACTTTCTTTTTCTTTATAGTTGTCTTTATTTAATAACAGACCCTTTTTCGCATTGAGGGGCGACACTACAGGTTTGCCTGTCTTGGCTTCAAGTTCCATACGGGCATTGCGGGCAATCTCACCACCTTGACGAGCTACGTCGATATGGTCGCCAAACGTTTCTGGATTCTGACTTTCGGAGATTTCCTTAGTAGAAAGCTCTGCCAGCATATTCATCACCAGTTCGCGATTGGTCATGTTGTCGCGTAGGTTCTCTTTCTTCAGCCCCTTGAATTTCTTGTACTCACGTGCTGTCATGCCAGCCCAAGTATGATAGATGATGTCGGTCAGTGTGGCAAACTGTACCCCTTCTTCCAGTCCCCGACGTTTCCATTCATCAGTCAGGTCTTTGCGAATCTCTATGGACTTCAGACGCTGGTTAATCCAGTTGTCCGAATAGCCCAAACGCTTGTAGTCTGCCAGTGCCTGCTGAATACCCAATTCAGGGTCTTGCATCTGGTCAAGTCGGTGTGCTGCCACTTGAGCCATCCATTGTTTAAAGGGTTCAGCCTTTGGTGACGGAATGGATTGAATCAGTCGGAATAGCTGTTCTGTATCAGCCACATCCGTCTTGCGCATCTTGCCGTCAGCAGCTTGAAGTTTCAAAGCGTTACAATTTGTAACGGTTTCATTCCCTTCTTTTAGCAGGCGATTCTTCAGTACTCGCCAATAGGTTTGCGGATTGGTGCTGTCTGTTAGTACTGCACAAACATCTACTATCGAGAAGTACCACTTCTCTTCCACGTCATCATACACGGCGCGTACCTTTTTCTCTTCAAAGAGTTTTATCTGATTGAACTTAGTCATACCTTTATTTATGTTTAAACCTCTAATACACAACTATAACTATAGGATTCTAAATCCCTCGCTCTGCCCAGTCGCCGCGGTCAAGGTTGCGGTAGCCGATGGCCTCGGCAATGTGCATGGACTGGACTTTCTCTGAGCTGTCAAGGTCGGCGATGGTGCGAGCAACCTTCAGGATGCGGCTGTAGGCACGGGCGGAGAGTTTCAGGCGCTCCATGGCCGTGCGGAGCATGTCGAGCGAAGCACTGTCGGGCTCGGCAAACTGGTGGAGCATACGCTCGGTCATCTGGGCGTTGCAGTGGATACGTGTTCCCTCCCGTCCGCTCCCGAACCCTGTTCGCCTGCCCGTAGCCTTTTCCACTTGCTGGAGGTGACTGAAGCGCTCCTCCTGTATTTTGCGCGCCTTTATGACGCGCTCGCGGATAACAGACGATGACTCGCCTGGCTGCATCTGCGAGAGCTGTGCGAAGGGCACTGCCTGTATCTCGCAGTGGATGTCAATGCGGTCGAGCAACGGACCGGAAATTCTGTTCATGTAGCGCTGTATCTGCCCGGGCGTGCAGACGCAGTGGTGGGTGGGGTCGCCAAAGTAACCGCAGGGACAAGGGTTCATAGAGGCGACGAACATGAAGGAGCAGGGATAGTCGACGGAATAGCGGGAACGGTTGATGCTGATGCGGCGATCCTCCAGAGGCTGGCGCAACACCTCCAAGACAGAGCGATTGAACTCGGGCAGCTCGTCGCAGAACAGCACGCCGTTGTGCGCCAGCGTTATCTCGCCGGGCTGCGGATTGGCACCGCCGCCGACAAGGGCTACGGGCGAGATGGTGTGGTGAGGCGAGCGGAACGGCCGCCGGGAGATGAGTCCCGTGTCGCGCGACAGCTTGCCCGCCACGCTGTAAATCTGCGTGGTCTCCAGACTCTCGTGCAGCGACAGAGGCGGAAGTATGCCCGGCAGACGCTTGGCCAGCATACTCTTGCCCGAGCCCGGCGGCCCTATCATGATGAGATTGTGTCCGCCGGCAGCAGCCACCTCCATGGCGCGCTTCACGGTCTGCTGTCCGCGCACGTCGGCAAAGTCCTCGGCAAAGACGCTCTGACTGGCATAGAACTCAGCGCGCGTGTCAACGATGGTGGGCTGATACTGCGTGCTGCCATTGAAGAAGCTGACCACGTCTTGCAGCGTGTCCATGCCATACACTTCCAGATTGTTTACCACGGCCGCCTCGTGGGCGTTCTGAGCGGGCACTATCAGCCCCTTCATCTTGGCCGCCCTCGCCCTGATGGCCATGGGCAACACCCCCCTGACAGGCTGCAAGCGACCGTCCAGTCCCAGCTCGCCCATCATCATATAGTCGGCGAAGAGCGATGTCTGGACCGTGCCCGTGGCACCCAGAATGGCCATGCAGAGCGGCAGGTCGTAGCCGCTGCCCTCCTTGCGCAGGTCGGCCGGTGCAAGGTTGATGGTTACCTCATTGTTGTGCGGATATTTGTATCCGCATGAATACATAGCGGCAGAGATACGGTCCTTGCTCTCCTTTACAGCATTGTCGCCGAGACCAGAGAGGTGGAACAGGAATCCTTTGGCCAGTACCACCTCAACGGTCACGACGACTGCCTCAAGACCGTTCACTGCAGCGCAGAGGGTCTTTACAGTCATAAGTCTGTCTTATTCAGCTTTCTTTTCGCTCTTCTTGGGTGCGGCTTTCTTTGCGGCGGCCTTCTTTGGTGCGGCCTTCTTGGCAGCAACCTTCTCCTCGGCAGCGGCCTCTTCGGCGGCAGCCTCGGGCGACAGCTTCTCCAAGCGAGCCTTCAGACGCGAGATCTCGGCATCCTTCACAGCCACCTGCTCCTCCAGGTTCTGGATAGTGGTCTGGAACTGCTCCAGGTCCTCATTGTCTATACCCTCATGCAGCGAGTTGACGCGATGCATGAAGTCGCCCAGAATGTTCATGTAGTTGGTGAACGCGTCGAACGGGTCGCTGTAGATGCCACGGTCCAGTCCCACGTTCGAGGGCTTGGTGGTCATGAAGCGGAAGTTGTTTGAAGCCTGCAGATAGTCCCAGTCCTGCGACAGGCGCTTGTCGCGTGCAATGCGTACGCGGTCGGCCACCGAGTAGAGCTTGTTGAAAGCCTCGCGCTGCATAGCGTTGCCCAACCAGCAAGAGCAGTCGCGCTCTTCATCGACCCACGACAGCGTATCGGGCACATAGAGAGCGTCCACGCTCTTGTACTTGCGCACCACCTCGGTCGGCGTCAGGAACTCGATGTCCTTCTCGCGGGCGCAGGCAGGCAGAGCCTTGATAAACTCCAGGATGTTGCTCGACAGCGGCTGTGCGATGCCCAGTGCCGACAGCTCCATGAAGATGTTGATGACCTTCTCCTCCTCGGGCAGACCGGCAATGCGGTCAATATACTTGTCGGCAAAGAGAGGATAGCCCGCCCACTCACGGTTGTTGAAGCGCAGCGAGATGTCGTCGCTCAGGTCCACGTCGCGCAGCAGCAGCTTCAGGTTGGGGTTCATGCAGCAGTGATAGACATAGTGGGGCGACTTCCAGCCCAGCACGTGCTTGGCGCCCTCGGTCAGCATACCCTCGAAGCCCATGTTGGCCACCTGTGCGCCGATGTCGTCGCTGTAGATGAGCGACGAGTTGCGGCATACCGTCGGGCGCTTGCCGAAGTACTCCTCCATCTTCTTGCACTGCTTCTCCACGTCGGCGGCGAAGCTCTCCTCGTTGGCCAGAGCGGCCAGACCGTGGCTGTAGGGCTCAGCCAGGAACTCCACGCAGCCCGTCTTGTTCAGCTCCTGCAGCTTGTCAAGCACCTGCGGGGCGTGCATCTCTAACTGCTCCATGCCCACGCCCGAGAGCGAGAAGGCCACGCGGAACTGCTGTCCGTTGTCCTTGATCATCTGCAGCAGGGTGTCCAGGGCGGGTATGTACGAGCGCTCGGCTATGTCGGTAATGCTACGCTCGTTCTCGTAGTCATCATAGTAGTAGTGGTCGGTACCGATGTCGAAGAAACGGTAACGCTTCAGATGTATAATCTGGTGTATCTCGAAATATAAGCAAATGGTTTTCATGACTTTTCTAATGAAGAATGAAGAATGAAGAATAAAGAATTTGCTTCCGCTCTTCTTATGTCCTCAGCCGTCCATTCTGTTTGTTAATGTTATGTGTTTATTCTCTTTTATCGAAGAAATCAGTCAGAAGACGAATCCTTTGGAAACCTGCGCGGTAGCAAATTCTTCATTCTTCATTCTTCATTCTTCACTTATAGTTTATTCCCATCCCAGGGTTCTGCGGTAGAGTGTGCGTATCCACGTTCCCACCTTCTCCCAGGTGATCTGGTCCACCTCGTTCTTGCCTTCTTCCTGCAGATACTTGAACAGCGACGGATTGTGACAGATGCTGTAGATGGCATCGGCCAGGGCGTGTATGTCCCAGTAGTCCACCTTGATGCAGTTGGTCAGTATCTCGGCGCAGCCGCTCTGCTTGGAGATGATGCTTGGCGTTCCGCACTGCATGGCCTCGAGAGGAGAGATGCCGAACGGCTCGGACACCGACGGCATGACATAGACATCAGAGTCCTTCAGGCACTCATAGACCTGCTTGCCGCGCATGAAGCCCGGGAAGTGGAAGCGGTCGGCTATGCCGCGCTCGGCGGCCAGCTGTATCATGGCAGCCATCATGTCGCCCGAGCCTGCCATGCAGAAGCGCACGTTGCGCGAGCGGTGCAGCACCATGTTGGCGGCCTCGACGAAGTACTCCGGCCCCTTCTGCATGGTGATACGTCCTAGGAAGGTGACCACCTTCTCCTTGTCGGTGTGGTCGGGACGTGGAATGTCCTGGTACTCCTGCTTCAGCGGATAGACTGCGTTGTGCACGGTGAAGCACTTACGCGGGTCCTGGTGATACTGGTTGATAACCGTCTGGCGCGTCAGCTCTGACACGCACATGATACAGTCGGCCCAGTCCATGCCGTTCTTCTCGATGGAATAGACTGTGGGATTGACCTTGCCACGCGAGCGGTCGAAGTCGGTGGCGTGCACGTGTATGCAGAGAGGCTTGCCGCTGACCTGCTTGGCGTGAATGCCTGCGGGGAAGGTCAGCCAGTCGTGGGCGTGAATGATGTCGAACTGCTCGGTCCGTGCCACCACGCCTGCTATTATCGAGTAGTTGTTTATCTCCTCGTGCAGATTGCCCGGGTAGCCTCCGGCAAACTCCATACAGCCCAGGTCGTTGACGTGCATGTAGTTGAAGTCGGCGTAGATATGGTCGCGCAGCTGGTAGTAGTAGTCAGGGTTCATTATGTTGCCCACACGCTGCTCCACATAGTCGCGGTTCACGTCGCGCCAGGCTATGGGCACGGCGTTCATGGCCACTATGCGGCAGGCATGCTGGCTCTCGTCGCCGAAGGGGTGCGGCAGGCACAGCACGGTGTCTATGTCGCCCTGGGCCTTCAGTCCTTCTGATATTCCGTAATTTGCTGTGGCGAGTCCACCGAAGACATGAGGTGGATACTCCCATCCAAACATTAGTACTTTCATGGTGTGGTTTAGCTGTTATATTTGTCCAGGAGTTCTTGAGTGCGTAGTATCTCGGCCACGTTCATGGCAAAGGCCATGGCGCCGCGTCCGTGGAAGGGCGGGTTGCCGTCGAACAGCTCCGAGATGGTTCCGATGGCGTGGTAGTCCATCTCGTCCTCGTATCCCACCATCTGCCGCTCGATGAACGACAGGCGCGAGCGCTTGTACAGCTTGAGCATGGCCTCCATGTAGAAGCCGCCGAGCCAGGGCCATGCCGTGCCCTGATGGTAGGCATAGTCGCGCTGCGTCTGCGGTCCCACATACATTGGGTTGTAGCCGCCGCTCTTGGGCGAGAGCGAGCGCAGTCCCTTCGGCGTGAGCAGCTCGCGCGTACATATATCTACTACGCCCTTCATCTGCTGCGGCGTGAGGGGCGAGTAGTCGAGCGCCACGGCAAAGATCATGTTGGGACGCACGCTCCAGTCCTGCGAGATGTTGGGGTCAACGTAGTCGAACAGGTATCCGTACTCGTTGAGGAAGGTGCCGATGAACGACTGCTGAGCCAGCGCGGCCTGTCGCTCCAGTGCAAGGGCGGCCTCGGCATCGCCGGTGTCGGCTGCCATCTGCGCCGAGAACTTCAGTGCGTTGTACCACAGTGCGTTGAACTCCACTATGTAGCCCGTGCGGGGCACCACGGGATGACCGTTGGCCGTGGAGTTCATCCACGTCACGGCCTTGTCCAGGCCGTTGCTCCACAGCAGTCCGTTCTCGTCCAAGCGCAGGTTGGGGTGCTTGCCCTTTTCTATGAAGGTGACGATGTCCCTTACCAGCTGTCCGTAGCGGCTGTAGCAGCTCTTGGTGTCGGTATAGTGCGAATACTGCTGTATGGCCCACACGGCCCACAGCAACACGTCGGGCAGCTCCACCTCGGCCATCTTCGTGGTCGAAGGCAGACCGTCCATGAACTCGCGCAGGGCGCGCTCAGATGTCTTCATGACCAGCTCGAAGTAGTCCTGCTCGCCTATGGAGAGCGTCAGTCCGGGCAGCGAGATGAACGTGTCGCGTGCGCGGCACTTGAACCAGGGGTAGCCTGCCAGCAGGTAGCGGTCGTCCTCGTCGGGTGTCTTGCCGGTACCGTTGACACGGTTGTGGAACTGGTGGGCCGCCGTGACCAGCATGTTCCAGAAGCTGTTACGCGGGGTGCGGTAGGATATTTCCTCATCGAATAGCTTCTGCAGCGAGCGCACGCCCACCTCCTTTGTTCCGGCGGCAAAGACGAAGCTGTCGCCACGCTTCATGTCCACCTCGAAATAGCCGGGCACATACAGGTCCTCGTTAGAGGCGTAGCCACGCTCCTGCTCCTTCGGGTACTCTATGCCGCGATACCAGTCGGGCATGAAGACAAACTCGTTCTTCTTGCTCAGCTGCATGTACAGATTGGGATAGCCATGGTACATGCACGTCCTGATGCCGCCCGGCACCTCGTGGTACTCGCGGCTGGCGGTCGAGTTCTCGTGAGTGAACTGACGCACGCTGCGGAAGGCCAGGAACGGGCGCAAGCGCAACTTCGTGGGAGCATTGGCCTCCACCAGCGTGTAGCGCACCAGGATACGGTCCTCGTAGGCCTGGAAGATGGTCTCGCGCTTCAGTATGGCACCTCCCACCCTGTAGGTAGTGGTAGGCACCACCGTGATGTCAAACTCGCGGATGTACTTGTGTCCGTTCGGACTGAAATTGTTGCCCTGGTACTTGTGCAGGCCCAGGTTAAACTCTGCCCCGTGCTGCACCACCGTGGCGTCGAGCGACGAGAGCAAGACGTGGTTCTCGTCGTCTATCTCAGGCACGGGCACAACCAGCAGGCCGTGGTACTTACGCGTGTTGCAGTCCACAATGGTAGAGCTGCTGTAGGCACCAGAGCGGTTGGTTCGGAGCAATTCGCGCCGCAGCGACTCCTGCAGGTTGGTCATCACGGCTTTTTCGAATTTCAATGAGCTCATGGATATTATATTAGGTTTATAGGTTATTAGGTCGTCTGAGTATTAGTTTGTTAGGTTTGTCACTTCATACTTGACGTTGCAAAGATACATAATTTCCATTTAACCAGCAAATTTTCACCACGTTTTCTTTTCCCGTTCCGAACAAATTTTCCGTAACTGCTCAGTCATAAGAAATAAAGGACAGAAGTATTCATGATTATCCCAAATCGGTCGTTGGAAATTTTGGCACGGAAAAACACAGAAATACACGGCGACGGTGGTCCGGCTGAACGATAATGTGGGCCTAAGTGTTGCGTGTTTCAGAAAAAAGCCGTAACTTCGCAGCCGGATATGGAGTGGTTGTTTGCCATATATAACATCGTGGCCGCATGCGCCATGCTGCATGTGCTGCTCGACTGCCGCCAGCCGGCAAAGACGGTGGCGTGGATCCTCATCATCTACGTCGTGCCGGTGGCTGGCCTGCTGGCATACGCCCTGGTGGGCATCAACACCCGCCGCAAGCATGTCATCAGCCGCCACAGCCTGGACCAGCTGTCGCGTCGGCAGATGGATGCCTTCCTTGAGCAGCAGGCTGGCAGGCAGCAGATGGAGCTGCCCGGGCAGTACGAGGCGCTGATCAACTTCTTTGCCCGCCAGGACGGTGCGCTGCCGTTGGCCAGTCGCGAGGTGGAGGTATATAGCTCGGGCTACGACTTCTTCCCCGCCCTGCTGCGCCACATAGCGAACGCTCGGCACCATATCCACATAGACATGTATATAGTGGAGGACGACGCGCTGGGCCGCCTGCTGAGCGACGCACTGATAGCCCGTGCACGCCAGGGCGTGGAGATACGGCTCATCTACGACGACGTGGGCTCGTGGAAGACAAGCCGACACTTCTTCGAGCGCCTGCGCATGGAGGGCATAGAGGTGTGCGCCTTCATGCCTGTGCGCTTCCCCATCTTTGCGCGCAACGTCAACTACCGCAACCACCGCAAGCTGATAGTCATCGACGGGCAGACGGCCTTCATAGGCGGCATGAACTTTGCCCTGCGCTACGTGAAAGGCCGCTCGCAGCCCTGGCGCGACACCATGCTGCGCGTCAGCGGACCAGCCGCACTTACCATACAGCGCACCTTCTTCATCGACTGGTATTTTGTGGATAGCACGCTGATAAACCACAAGCGCTACTATCCGTCGGCGACGGTGGCAGACCAGACGACAACCAACGGCATCATAGCCCAGACCGTCATGCACAATCCCACGTCGCCAATGCCCGTGATAGAGATGGG
>FLNV01000285.1_pt1 | contig 12808 bp, 13 predicted proteins | sample 1140351 | NCBI WGS metagenome assembly FLNV01 (sample SAMEA3878207, study PRJEB12797) | bioreactor metagenome | biome: Moose rumen | place: Sweden | collected 2011-10 | reverse complement strand
AATACTTATTTCTTATACTGAACTCACGTTAATAATGGGAGTTTAATTATTTTTTTGACAACCGTCGAGGGCTGAATGCCCGAAGACGGTTGACACAGCCGAGACGGCCACGCCACCAGCCGAAACCGATGGTGTTTCCACCGTTTTTAATATCAGTCTGCAGCCCGATTGTCATCAGCTGGGATAGTGGGCGTCCCGCCCGCACATCCGACCGGCGTAGCACGGTCAAATAAATTTCAATATTCCTTCTTCATTAAGTTCAGAAGTACTTTTTGGGGATATAGACAATCCTCCCTTTCCAAATGGACGAAATGGATGATTGCTTTTCCGCTTTTTTCTCTTATTTTTGCAGAAAATCAAAAAAAAGTCGCCCATGCATTTGTGTGTTTCCACATTTTTATTTAAATTTGCGGTGTCAAGGTCGAAATGCGTATGTGTTCCCCTTGACAGACATACATTGGAAGTGTTTAGCTATTCCGCACCTGTGAATCTCGACAATTCATCTCTGTGCAATAAGAATACGCGAACGCCTCCAGAGGATTTGAGCCATGTACTGACCCTACTGGCTCATTCCCTGGTGTGGGCGGCTTTTCTTATTCTTTGCACAGGCAGTCGAGAGCCTTCAGGTGGAATAAGACAAAGTCAGCCCCACTTTTTTGTGTGCGTTTTGAAAAAGAATGTGTACATTAATAAGAATTAAAATAACCTATTAGACAACAAAAGCTAAATCAAAAACAACCGAATAAAAACTTTTAATAATATGAAATTCAAAAACGATTATAATGGTTTTACTGAAAGACATTCAGATTTCATAAGGGATTATCTCGGGAAAGTGAAATTACCTATAGAATTTCAACCAATTGAAATGGGGATAAGCATCATTGGTGAAAAATCATCTCCGTTTGCTTCTAACCCTATAACTGGTTTAATTTCATATAATTCATCATCCATAGAAAAATGTGCCCTTTCTCCTTTAGAAGAGGATGCATGTATTATGCATGAACTAGGTCATTTTCGGTATCATTATAATGTTTACATTAAAAATAGTGAGAAAGAATGTTCTGAGCTTGAAAAAGAAATAAAATGTGACAACGTAGCTGTTGAAGCGGATTTAGCCATCTCATTGTTATCTGCATTATGTAAAATGCAGGAAAAAATAAATGTTAATTATTTAAATGAAAGGATATCGTTTTTAGCTCAAAACATTAAAATATATAGACCCGAATGGACTTGTGGACGATATAGTAAAAAGGGAGAGGTGGCTATCTTTTACAACCTGTTGGATGGCATGAGTTATCTGTTTGAGGATTATTCTGCTCTTGTTATCTCAAAGTTGTTGGAAATACCAAGAAACGGATCATTCTCACTTATAGAATTGTCAAAAACAACAGATATTACAATTGAAAGCATTCAACCTTTCATGAATAACCTTTTTGAATTGGGATTAGTCGTTAAACACATTCCGAATCAAGAAGAGATTGCTGCGTATCGAAGAAACCTAAGCGAGTTTAGAAAAAAGCAATCTGCAACGACAGTTAAAACAACTCAGGAAAAATTGCCAATGGCTGTTTTTACTACAGAAATGGACTATACCGCCAAAGCAGGAGGTATTACGACTGTAATGTTTGAACTGACCTACAGATGCAGTGAGAAATGTATTCATTGTTATAATATAGGAGCGACAAGAAATAATGAGGAGATTAGTCATCGTGGAGATTTGATGGAAATGACTCTTGATGATTATAAACGTATTATTGACCAACTTTATGAGGAAGGACTCATAAAGGTTTGTTTATCTGGTGGAGACCCCTTCTCTAAATCCATAGTTTGGGATATCATTGACTATCTGCATGAAAAAGAGATAGCCATCAATATTTTCACTAACGGATTAAACGTTGAGAATGAAATTGAACGTCTGTCAAATTATTATCCACAACTTGTAGGTGTTTCGTTATATAGTGGTATACCCGAGATTCATGACAAGATTACTAGGGTTAAGGGGTCTTGGAAACGTTCAGTAAATGTCATAAAGCAATTATCCGATTTATCTGTACCGGTGATTCTGAAATGCTGTGTCATGCGTCCTAATGTTCAGGATTATTACACGGTGTTGGATGTGGCAAAAGAGTTGGGAATAATGCAGGTTCAATATGAACTTAATGTTTCTGATTCAATAGAAGGCGATAAGTGTGTAAGTCATTTTCTCCGCCTGACCCCCCAAATGTTGGATATAGTACTTCAGGATGACAATACACCGATGTATGTGGGAAAAGAAGCACCCAATTATGGTGGACAACCTAGAAATATGAACGTTAATGCATGTGGTGCAGGAACAAATGGTTTTTGCATCACACCTGACGGTAATCTAATTCCTTGTTGTGCGCTTCATCTAATCTTTGGAAATTTAAAACAGTCATCATTGTCTGAGATTTTGAAAAAAAGCAAAACTTTGCAATATTGGAATAATTTGACATTGGACCAATACGAAGAATGTGGAAGACATAACTACTGTGATTACTGCAACTTATGTCCAGGTATAAACTTTTCTGAACATGGGATTGTTGAAAAGGCAGGAGAGAATAACTGTTACATGGCAAAATGTCGATGGTCATTGGCTCAAAAACTAATGAATGGGGACTCGCCCATAGAAAAAGACAAGTTGAAAGATTTCTTAAATTGTTTTTCTAATGAAATAAACAAAATTTCTAAAGTCTAATGAACATTTAGAATCATTATTGTTGAATACTGACATTTATATTTGGCTTGGCTGTATTAAATCAATGGAAAGTTAAAACGCGCATGGAGTATCATGAAAAAATGGTGAAGTTTGCTATGATTGCAGAAAATGTTAAAAAAAACTGGTCAAAGAAGAACTGTAGAAAAATATTTTCTTAAAGTACAAAATAATGCCAATAAAAATAATTGAATGCGGATAAATGGACTCTCCCAAGAAGCAGCCCTATAATTTCAATTCATTACTATCATGAAAAAAGTGGATTTGAAGGTTAGCAAACAAACAAATGTTGTTTGTATGAGCAATTGCCCTAAGTCATCTCAAGCTCAATGTGGTATTATGTATCGTTCGATGTAATAACGTTCCTTTGTTTCTTATCATGAAATGACTTAAGCCTATTATTGTTAACTTAATGGTTTATAGGTCATGGTGTGTTTCTGTGACCTGTAAACTTCATGGATTTGTTATATTTATCATTATTATGGAATCTTTGAAAGCAAAAGAAATAAAATATCACATTTTAAAAAATAATGAAAAAGTGAATTTCGCGCCTTTCCCATACTTACGTGATGCTGATGGTGACAAAATAATGTGGTCAGTTAGTCCTAATCATGGACGAAGCTATGTTGTTGATAAAGATAAAGGGAAATATATAATTAGCAAAGGCAATGGATTGAGCTATACACAGTATAAAAGCATCTACACATCAGAATATGGTAATAATATATGGGGACTGTCATTGAGGGAAGATGCAGAAAGAGACTTTTTATTGGGCTTGGAAATTCAGTCTTTGGGGATAAAAACAAACACGATGGAATGTGTGTTAGAATTAGAATATACAGTACAATTAACTAATGGGGTAATAATCAAACCAGTTTTACTTCAGTATTCAGTGGAATGTCCCTATAGAATTTATGACACGGCTTATATGCCAAAAGTTGAACTAGAAAAACAAGTAAACAAATGGGAAAGGCTGAATAAAAAAGACTATGACAAGCCATATCTGATAGCTGCGGATATTCTTGTCAGTAATCTGAGAACCATGCACAGCAATAACATATTGCATAATGCCATTCATCCACATAACTATACTTGGGCATTGGAATTGTTAGATTTTGAGTTGTCATATAGCCCCCGACACCCCTATTTGAAAAGAGAAGATAATGAACAGGTGGCAATATTAATGAAAAGGGAAATTCTTCAGACATATGAAGTAATAAAACATATAGCTTTTGGTATTGGTGATAATATCGACTATGCTCAAGTAGATAACATATTTGATGAATACGGTTTTGATTTGTCTAAACTTAAAGTATAAAGGTTTACATTTGAAATAGGAATATAGCTATATATGGAACCATCAGAAAAAAAAGGCTGTATTGACGCGTTAACCAAAGAGCTAGAAACTTTAGACTTCTATGCAGACCAACTAAATCTGCCGGTTTATCAAGTGGATGCTGAAGAAGATGGAGCACAGGAAATTTTTACTATTCGTGTGTATAGCCAAAATCGTAATGGTCTGTTTAAATGGATTTGTTTTTTGGGATTCTTGTGTGTTTGCTACTTTTGCTATTATGCGTTCTTTGTCAATGACTTTCCCTTGTCTGACCCCCAAATATATATCGGTAAAGTGAGTGTGGCTGCTTTGTTGTATATCATTCTGGCTTTTGTTTTGTCAAGAAAAACAAATTCGCTCATAGCCAGAGAACAAAAAATGTTTAATAATATATCTAATGATTTTAAACTATTGTTTCTTAAAAGAACTGTTTTGCGGAAGTTTGAATCTTTTGAGAGATTTGATGAAATACACAAACAGTTACAGGATGTCCGGCTAGTATTAAAAGAATTGACAATAGATAGTTTACAAACAAAACAAAGCATTCGTGATTATCATGCAAAGGTAATAACAGATAAATTCTTCAAACTGTTTTATTATGCATTGTTGGCAGCATCAATTTATATGATTTATAAGTTGCTTTAGCATTCCTGAACCAAGATATAGTTTTAGTTTTTGTAACTTAATTGCATTATTAAAAAAACTGATTATGGCGTATATATCATGTAAAAGATGTGGTTGTCTGGTTCCTGAGTCTGATAATATTTGTTGTGAGTGTGGCGCAAAGATAACTCATCCTTTTGGATATTATTTCAGAAGATTATTCTCATTATTAGTCAAATTCGCCATTTTGGGAGGCGTTGTCTTTGCAGCATACCGCTATATGCCAGGATTTCATGAACAATTATATCAAAGGAATCTCTATGCCTTGGAATTGGAATCGGATTCATTGATGAGTCAGACAGACTCATTAGTTGTTCAACCACAAAAAGTAAGACCAAAATACAAGAAAAAGAAAAGATACAGGCGAAGGGACCGTGTTCAGCGGCGAAGAAACAGGAAGAGCCGGAGATACTGAAGATAACAATCTGTGATTTGAACTGACGAAAAATTTAAACAAATATTAAATATATAAAAATCATATTATTTATTAACCTCTAAAAATCTATAAATTATGTCGAATAATCATGTTATTGTCTATGATGGCAAGTCTACAAACACAACAAATGTCGCAATGCTTTATGAATTTCCATTTTGCGCTGAGGTACTTGAAGATAGTTATGGAGCACGTCTTATTTGTGTTAAAAATCAGGAGGAGTTTAAACTTTTCCTTTATGTGGGATATTTCAGTGAAAATAGTGAATATCGTGACCCGTGGTGTTTGCTCCGAAATGGAAATCTTACGATTACCATAAATAAAGCTGAAAACATCATATTAGAACCTTTTGAGGAAGTTTTATCAGATAATCGAAGTGGTTATGTGAGAGAGGTGGTTTCCTATGAACTCAGTAAGGAACTACTAAGAAAAATTTGTGATGCAGACTCTGTTAGTTTAAATATTTCTGGAGAAAAGAAGGAGTTTGTGGTGAATTGTATGGATCTTTGTGATGAATATCCCACTACTGCCTTAGGAATGGAATATTATCATAAAAGCGGTGAATTAATAGGTAGAATACAAGCTTTTGATAAAGTACAGAAAGAGAAGATAAGTTTTATCACTTATGCAAGGCGCTTCTACAATGCTGTCTTTGATGAGCAAGCATATTCAGATGCTTTGGAGATGAAATTTCCTGTCAAAAAGTCCAGCTGTCTGATAACATTGTTAATGACTTTAGGCACAATTTCTGCGTTCTTTGCTGCAATTGGGGTTATTATAAATGCTTTTCTTGTACAGTAATTGAGCGCTGGTCACACTTTTGAGATGATATTGATGAAGATTTCATCGTGTTGAAGAGTGAATTAGTATAAATGGATATAGAATTGAATGTTTGAATCACAGATGTTGGCTGGTATAGGCTGCTACTGATAATAAAGGATGTGACATTGCTCATATCCTTTATGTTTATTTGAATGTTAGAAACCATATACAATATAGTATTATAACTTTTTTGGAGGGCATCCCCTATCAGGACAGCCGTTTTGATGAGAACCACTGGACACAGATGCTCTATGTTATCTTCTCGTTGCTTGGTCTGCATGTTCAGCCACAGGTAAGGACGGCAAAAGGACGCATCGACGTGGTGGTTGGCACGAAGACGGATTTATTCGTGATGGAAGTAAAGCTTGACCGTCCTGCTCAGGAGGCACTGGAGCAGATTGACAGCCAGAAGTACCTCGTTCCCTATACACTCGATGGTCGCCGGCTGACGAAAATCGGCATGTCGTTTCCTTCTACTGAACGTAACGTCACTGAGTGGCTGGTGGAATAAACCGTTCTTCTTGTCTTTTTCTGTCAATGCATGTATCCGATAGAGCGGAGGTAGTCGTTCGACACCTCTGAGATAGCGATTTCGAACTGTTGGGGTAGATCGTACTTCTCGAAATCGGTAAGCTGGTGTTTGTATTTGTTTATCAGCTTGTTTTTGATGGGGTTGAAGTGCTTGCTGGTATAGGTGTTTCGCAATTTCACATAGTTGTCGTTAATCCAGATGTATCTTTTGCCATCGCTCTCGGTGAATCCTCCGTTAGCTATATGCTCATCCTCCATACGGATGACTAATGGGCGGATTTCACGCTTAAATTCTTGGATGACTTTTTCTTCCACGTTGGCATAGACAGGCACTGGCTCTGAGACATCAGATGTGCCGGACTGTCTCCTTCGTGAGCTGGCTGTGGGCTGTGGAGATGTGGCATCGTCGGGCAACGGCTGACTGCCCGTGACGGCGGTCTGCTGACGCTTGTTCTGCCGTTCCGGCTGTTGGACTGCTATGGGCTGGTTTGCCGGTTCGGGCGTTGTGGGGATTGCTCTGGCCGTCTCTTGAGCTTTTGGCGGAACGGGTGTGACTGGTTCTGCAGTTGCAGTCTGTGTGGGAGGATTTTGGATTGTGGCTACTGGCGTGTCCGATGGGGTAGTGGCAGCGATGTTGACGCTATCTTCCTGTCCCGTCTGTGCCGTGAGTGTGTTCATGTTTGTGCTGTCCGCTATCGAAGTGTCCAAAGAATCGGTGGGTGTCAGAACAGCGGTATCCTTGCCGTCTTCATGCGAGTTGTTAAGCTTGAACAAAGCGACTGCGGCACCGATGGCAATCAGCATTGCAACAATCGCAGCTACTGGCATCCAATTCTTTTTCTTGAGTTTCTCTTTGATTTCCTCCACTGTCTGGAACCGTTCGGAAGGGTGGGTAAGCGTACATCTCTTCACGATTCTCCGGAATTCTTTACCTCCTGGAATCAGCGCCAACACCTTCCCGATGGCATAGATGTCGGTCCGCTCATCCACGTGGGGCATGCCGGACTGCTGTTCCGGTGCGGCAAACCCTTTGGTGTGGCCTGGTGTGTCGGGGAAGGTGTCGTTGTAGCAGAAGCCTAAGTCCACGAGCTTCACGTTGTGGCCTATCCGCGTAATCATGATGTTGTCGGGCTTGATATCGAGATGCACCACCTGATGTGAGTGCAGATAGGCGATGACCGACAGCAGCTGCTCAGCGAATTTCCGCCGGTTGGCTTTGCTGCGGAAATAATCGGGCTGACGGCGGATGAATGTGCTGAGGTTATCTCCATCCACATAGTCCATCAGGATGAAGTCGTCGCCTTTATTGACATAGCGCACGAGGTTGGGATGTTCGAGCGAGAACCCGATTTCAAATTCCTTAGTGAGCAGTGCGCGGTATCTTGGGTCGCCTGCAATCTCCGGCTTGAGCCGCTTGAGGAAATGCAGCTTGGCATAGTATCTCACCTTGTAGCAGTCGCATGTTGCACCGCTGACGTCGAGCCGCTCGGCGTTGTCGAATGTCAGCTGGTTGACAGAGAATGAAGAGGACCCCATGTGATTAATTAATAATTAATAATTGTTTGGCATTCTCAGCTGTTCTAGTCAAATTCTATGTTAGTTGTATTCAGAATTCAAATTACAACTGAACCAATAAACGCATGAATCACGTTCTGTCAGATGAAAAACGGGGTCTTTGTCGTTTTTCCCTATTTTGCGGAAAACCGATTCTTTTATATCCACAATGTAGGAACCGTCCTCGGCACAGGTTGTGTCTTGTTCTTGGATGAAGTCAAGATATCCTTCTTTCCTGAAGAGGTGAATCATCCTGTCCCTATTCTCTTTGCTGAAAACAACCAAGGACAAATCCTGATAGCCATAATCAGTAACCGTCAGGACAAAAGCATCTTTTGATGATGGTGCGAAATGTTGGATTTCGGGATATCCTTCCATTGCGAAATCAGACTTGTAGGCCCATACATGAGCCCATCCTGAACACTCGTTTACATCGCTGTATTCGAAATTCTCACCGTAAATCAGCCTCAGACTGTCGTTTGCATATTTTTTCTCCACATACAGACTGTCTGTCGGAATACTGTTGAAAATAGCAATCAGTTCCTTGGGACCGAAAGGGAAGTATGAGTCAGGCAATGTTATTGTATCATTGAATTCTGCCTCGTTGATCTTGTTGCTGTCGTTTCTCTTACATGCTGCCATGCATACAGCTATAAGCAGAAATATCACAAAGTAGATGGTCATTGAACAGTAACGTTTCATTGAGCGTTTTGATTTTAACGAGATGATCTTAGCCATAGTAGTATAATTAGTTTTTTAGTAAGGTTCTTCGGAATTTTGTGTGTAGCCATAGAAAAACTATCGTCCATGAGTCGCAGACCCGTTAACCTCCTTTCATAACTCCCATTTTAGATTCTGATACTTAAATTGTTTGAATTATTAACGTTGATGTATTACTTTTATTGCTGAATTCGGACATTTTGTTTCTGTCTTTTTGAAATTTCCATATATTCAGTACCTTTGCACTGAAGTTCTATTCCCGCGGTTCATACTCAATATCATTAGCATCAGCAACCTGCTTGCGGATGTCCTTCAACACTTTGCAAATGGCTTTTCCTTTCGTCATAGTTTTCGGTTTTTGATTTCGATGCAAAACTACGAAAATAATACAACTTGTCAAGAACAACTATGCAATTGACAAGTATAATTAAACTAAATTATTGATATTTAACAAAAGACACTATAATTATGTTTGCTTAAAGGTCGGTTTTTTGATAATTACTCAGTATTGTTTCCAATATATGCCTTAATCATTGAGGCGTGCGAGGGGGCATGTTTTGATTGACATGAGATTGCATTGCTAAAACAAGTCTGACTCAATTTCCAGCACCCGGGTGATGTCGAAGTAAATTTGGGGACTTGTGTAATATTCGCTTTTCTGATTTAAGTCGAAGACATCGCATTTGCCTTTCAGCACTTGTGTCCCAATCTGCCAAAGATTTAGGTGATAGCGCATGAATAAGTATTCGTCGGATACGGCGTTCACAGAGAAAGGGCGCTTCTCCGACCCGTCGCCAGTGCTTGCGATGGTACGGAATATCGCATCCATGCGTTTGAAATAGACCTGTCCTTCTTTCCGCCGGTTCTCATCTGGATTTTCAGTGCCTTTTAAGATACCGACAACGGAGAACGTTGCATTGGAAAGCGCTTTTAAGCTAACGGGGTTCTTTTTTAGCAATTCTTTGGCTTCAGCAAGACATTCCTCATACTTTCCCTGGTTCATCAAATCGTCCAATTTCCGTCCTTCTTCCATTTCGGTGTCAGGCGTGAGATACGACTGTCCATAATATGCCAAAATACGCTCGTTTGGGGTCAGGGTGGTGTCGGGGGTGTCTGCCGACAGTCTCAACACAAGATTCTTTATCCGTTGAGGTTCTTTAGCTGTAACCTCTTTTATTTCTTTCCAGTTTACGGGGATAATCTCACGTTCTTTTTGCGCACTTAATGTCACCGGCAGCAAGAGAATGGTAATAAGTAATGTCAATAACTGTTTCATTTTGTTTGGTTTAATAGGGTTGGTGTGTCTTTGATTTAAATTCCATCCTTACTTAAGTTCCTAAGGTTGCTATTTGTTGTTTTACAACACATTGTCTGTCTTGATTCCGATAATCGATCATGTTTTTTTATCTTTTTTTAGTTGATCGCATTTGCTATTGTTGAATTTCTTACTCAAGTTTCTGAAGTCGTTATTTATTATTTTACAACACATTATCAGTCTTGATTTCGATAATCAATCATGTTTTTTTTGAGCGAAGCGTTTTTTCTCCGACTGCAAGTCGGTTTTTGTTGAGATGGGGCTGAACGTAGTGCGGATGTGGGATACCTGCGATGTTCTATTTTGCTTTCACGTTGTTGGTAGCAGGTGGTGTGCTGTCGCTGATGGTATATACTATCTTCGTCATCTGGCTGTATAGATAGTCCACGGAGGTGGTAGTTCCGCTTACATACACTTTCATGCCCACCCCTGACAGATAAGTCACATTGTCCAAGTCGTCCTTGTTATAGGTCACCTGGGTGCCGTCAAGCAGATACAATGTCATCGTGTGGACTGCTCCGTCTGAAGGTGCCTCAGCCGGCTCCTTGGTCTCTTCGGAGTCAACTCTCAAATCATCAGCGGAATTGTCTGGCGTTGTCTGATCCGGAATAAGCACAATGTCGCTCTTGTTCACCACGAAGTCTGAAGCGTCATCCCGCATCTCATAATAGGCATCCTTGGCATTTACACTGATGCCGAACATCATAAATATTATCGTTAATATATACTTTTCCATGATTGTCTTCATTTTGTTAATCTTTTTATGGTTCATACTAATTTGATGTCGATTTACCAAAGTCCGCTCTCAAACGGGTCCTTCTCGTTCTCATTCATTTCGATGATCTCTTTCGCACAACCGTCATCGGCATCACCGCCCTCACTTTCTCCACCGGGAAACACCACGTTTCCGTCTTCATCCACATGAGGTCGGCTGGAGTCTAAGATGGTGCCGGTCATTCTCGTTTCATCAATCATTATGATTGGAGTGATATATGTCTTTTTCATCGTCTTTGCCCTCCTTTCATTTAATCAATACTTTTTTGCCGTTCACAATATATATTCCTCGTTGAAGTCCTTCAAGACTCCTGCCAACAAGCTGACCGCTGATGCTATACACGTCGGCTTCATTAGGAACAATATCAGATGGAATGCCTTCAATCATAGTCGACATGTCATCATCTGACTTCACTTTCACCCCTTCACTGCCTGCGGGAACCACGAAATAGGCGCGCATGCCTTTCAGGATGCCTGCTGATTCAGTCGTTGGATAATACAAGTTGCCGTCGGTCTTCAGGAAAAGCTTGCTTTTGTCCTCTGTGTAGATATCGGTATGTGAATAAATGCCTGCAAAAGTGTAATCTCCTTCTTCTATATTCTGACTGGGTGTGGCGCTAAGTCTCACGTTTTCAAAAATTGGATTGTCAATCTGCTCATTCGGTTTAACTAAATACGGCTTGCCGGCTTCAATATAATAGTCATCAACAAAAACCAAAGTCTGTCCCTCGGCATGTTCATATTTTCGGATGATTCCATCGAAGTCAGGCAATTCAAACGGTATGCAGAATGTGTTCCAGTTCGTATTGCTTAACGTGCGGACTAAACGTACAGTCACATTTTGGATGTCTGAAGCTGGAGACGTGAAATTTTTGTTCTCGTCGATGACATAAACGATAGGACGTTTGTTGTTATAATATATCGGAACTATTTCACGGTCATTGTTGTATGGAACTGCCAGACCCGTCAAATCCACCAAGGCATAATCGTATAGATCTTGATAGTAACTGCTGGAGGTGAGATTGTATTTGTTATAAACCTTGAAGATATTGGCCGCATCGTCTGAGACATTATTCTCGCATTCGGCGCGAAGGTCTGAAATCTTAACCCAGTCGGCTTTGTAGCTGTCGAAGTCGTTGGCACTGATGGCTATTGGCTCGGTAGCCTCTTCTGTTATCGGGGAGGCGATGGCGAGATAATCCATGGTGGTGTTGCTGGTGGCTACGAATTCCGGCAGATTGTTGAAAGGCTGATACTTACCGATGATCCAACCCGCCACATGCCAGTCGTGCTCTGGAACAGGGTTTTGAAGGCTGCTGGCGAGGTAGAAACAAATGGCGCCGCTGTTGTCGCGAACGTATATCTCACTTTCGAATGCATGAAGCACTCGCGCGTTGTTGTCAGGACTCAGATAAAGCCTTGCTTCTGTGCCTTCTGGCAATGCCTTGAAAGCGGCAATGGAATTCACTGTCTGACCTTCTGTGTATGTGGCGCTGGCGATGCCGCTCGCAGAGGTGCCTATGTATGCGATGGCCTTCACGGTTGTTGTACCAATGACGGTGATGTCGGTGGAACTGGTAACGATATGGCCGTTGGTCGTGGTTGGATCGCTGCCGTCAGTTGTGTAACGGACGGTTGATCCTGTTGAGGTAGGGGATATCGTCACTGTCATGCTCGCCGTTTCTGTGGTCTTTGGCCAGAATGTGCATGACGGAGTCAGTGTTGGAGCATCAGGCGTGCTGCTGCTCGACAATTCATAGTAGACGGTCACACCGTTGAATCCGCAATTGCCGCCTATTGTGACTGTCACATCTGAGGTGCCTGCTGTTGGGGTTATTGTCACAAGAGTTTCGCTCATGCTTGATGTGGCATTGGTCCATATACTGGCATTGAGGGCATCGGCATAATTCGTCGACATGGCTTTAA
>FLNV01000183.1_pt1 | contig 12835 bp, 10 predicted proteins | sample 1140351 | NCBI WGS metagenome assembly FLNV01 (sample SAMEA3878207, study PRJEB12797) | bioreactor metagenome | biome: Moose rumen | place: Sweden | collected 2011-10 | reverse complement strand
GGAACGATAGGAATTGAAATACCGACATTAGCTGTAGCAAGAGATGAATTGTATTATGAACTAAAAAATATTTGGCATCAAAAAGTAGTGTAAGTATTGAAAAATAAGTAAATATATGATATTTTAAAAATAGCCTAAAAAGGGTTTATTAAGTGAGCCCAAAAATATAGATAAAAATATTTATCAAAATAGGAAATCTAGAAAATCAGGAAACAAAATAAGTTCGTGATTTTGACTAAGAGTTTTCCTACAAAAAATTTATGCTATCTTTTTAGAACAAAAAAGTTGCAATAAAAATCAAAGTATGTTTAAATATATAAGGAAGTGATAAGTAAAAATGATAAAAAATATAATAGGACACATAAAAACAGTTACAAAACATAAATGGATTGTATTTAAATTAGCTTGTAGAGCAGGAATTCCTTGGAGAGGATTTTGGCATGATTTTTCTAAATTTTCTCCTATAGAATTTGGAGAAAGTATAAAATATTATGTTGGTGTGCATAGTCCAATAACAGAAGCCAAAAAAGACAAAGGTTATTCAGATGCGTGGTTACATCACAAAGGTAGAAATAAGCATCACTTAGAATATTGGATAGATTTTGATGCAAAACCTGTCGTTCCAGTTATTCCATATAAATATGCTGTAGAAAAAGTTTGTGATGATTTATCTGCAGGTATGGTATATAACGGAAAAAATTGGAAGCAAGATACACAATATAATTATTATATGCTACAAAGAGAGAAAGTTTTAGTACATCCAAAAATAGATAATTTTTTAACAGAAGTTTTCTTGCAAGTTAAGGAAAATGGAGTAAAACAAACAATAACTCAAAAAAACATGAAAACTCTTTACAAGAAACATTGTATTGATGATAAAAATAAATACATATATATAGTTGAAAAAGGTGAATGGAAAAAACTAGAACAATAAATTTTTGAAAAATAATCTTTTAGAATTAAATAAATTAGGAAAGGTTGGATTTATTTATGAAAGCTACCAGACAAAGCTATGGTGAAGCTCTAGTCGAGCTAGGAAAAGAAAATGAAAATATAGTGGTGTTAGATGCAGATTTAGCAACTGCAACAAAAACTATAGAATTTGCAAAGGAGTTCCCAAAAAGATTTTTTGATATTGGAATTGCGGAAGCAGATATGATAGGAACTGCTGCAGGAATGGCTACATGTGGAAAAATACCTTATGCAAGTACTTTCGCAGTATTTGCAACAGGAAGAGCGTATGATCAAATCAGAAGTAGTGTTTGCTATCCTGATTTAAATGTTAAAATATGTGCAACTCATGCTGGTATAACAGTTGGAGAAGACGGAGCAACTCATCAAATGCTAGAAGATATTAATTTGATGAGAGGTATGCCAAATATGCATGTATTTTGCCCATCAGATGATGTACAAACTAAATGGCTAATTAAAGAAATATCAAAAATACAAGGTCCATGTTATGTAAGACTTTGCAGACTTGCAACACCAGATATATATAATGAAAATCAAAAGTTTGAAATAGGCAAAATGGTTCAAATTGGAGAAGGAGAGGATAGCACAATTTTTGCAACTGGAGTTACAGTATCAGAAGCTATAACAGCTCAAAAAGAATTAAAAGAAAGAGGTATAAATGTAAGAGTTATAGATGTTCATACAATAAAACCTTTGGATGAAGAAATGATAATAAAATGTGCAAAAGAAACAAAAAGATTAATTTCTGTTGAAGACCATAGTATTATAGGAGGAATAGGTTCTGCAATTTCTGAAGTATTAACTGACAAATTTCCAACTAAATTAGAAAGAATGGGAATAAACGATACTTTTGGAAAATCTGGAAATGCAAAAGAACTATTAAAATATTTTAAAATAGATTCGCAAGCAATTATTGATAAATTTTAATTTAGTAAAATTAATATAATGAAAATATAATTATTTTTCGAATAATCTTAGCTAACTTTCATTTAACACCAAAAAATTCTAATTAATTTTGCAAGCACCCTCAAAGAGCAAGCTTTTGAGATTCCCTTGCAAAATTATTAAGAATTTTTAAGTTTATTTAGTTAAATAAGATTATTCGAAAAATAATTATATTTTCAAAGATATATATAAATACTTACTTATTAAACCGAACAAAAAAAATGTAAATTTTTTGCGAAATCTATTGAAAAAAAAGTTGTTTATTGTTATGATATAATTGTATGAGAATGAAAGGATTTTGATATACAATGATAGAATTTAGAAACGTACAAAAAACATATGATACAGGTACAAAAGCTGTAAAAAATGCTAATTTTAGAATAGATAAAGGTGAATTTTGTTTCTTGGTAGGTTCATCAGGAAGTGGAAAATCTACATTAATTAAATTAATATTAAAAGAAGAAGAACCAACATCAGGAAATATAATTATAAATGGAAAAGATACAACTTTTCTTAAACAAAACAGAATACCATATTTAAGAAGAAGTATGGGAGTTGTGTTTCAAGACTTTAGATTGTTACCAGATAAAACAGTTTATGATAATGTTGCTTATGCAATGTATATTGTTAGAGCAACACCTAGACATATAAGAAGACAAGTGCCAATGGTATTGTCTTTGGTTGGCTTAAGTGGCAAAGCTAAAATGTATCCTCATGAATTATCTGGAGGAGAACAACAAAGGGTTGCACTTGCAAGAGCATTAGTAAACAATCCTTCAATGCTTATTGCGGACGAGCCTACGGGAAATTTGGATCCTGAAACTGCATGGGATATCATGAATTTATTAAACGACATAAACCTAAGAGGTACTACAGTTGTAGTTGCGACTCATGCTAAAGATATAGTAGATCAAATGAGAAAAAGGGTTATTCAAATTGAAAAAGGCGAAATAATTAGAGATGATAAAAAAGGTGGGTATGAAAGTGAGATATAATGTACTAACATATTTAATTGGAGAAGGATTTTCAAATGTTTTTAAAAATAAAAAACAAGCAATGACTTCAATAGGAATGATGTGTGTTACAATGCTTATATTTGGAGTGTTTTTTGTTATAGGTGAAAATTTAAATCACTTTGTTGACCAAGTTCAAGCAGAACAAGGAATGCAGGTCTTTATGAAATTAGATGCCACAGATGAACAAATAACAACATTAAAGCAAGAACTACATTCTATAGACGGAATAAACACAGTTGACACCATTTCACAAGCTCAAGCTTTACAGCAGGTAAAAGAAAGATTTGGAGATAAGGCTTATTTATTAGAAGGACATGATGAAAGTATATTTCAAGTTTCTTTCATAGTTACTCTTACAGATTTAAGCAAATCAGCTAAAATACAAGACCAAATTTCACATTTAAGTAATGTTGATGAAATTAGAAGCAGTAATGAAACAATATCAACTTTAGTCAAAATTGCAAAGGGGATAAGAATTGCAACATATGTAATTTCAATTTGTTTAATTATATTTGCAATTTTTATTATAGCAAATACCATTAAACTTACTGTACATGCAAGAAGAAGAGAAATATCAATTATGAAATATGTCGGAGCAACAAATGGTTTTATTAGATGGCCTTTTGCTGTAGAGGGAATGATAATAGGAATAATTTCAGGAGGAATATCAACTGCACTTTTAGCAGGATTATACACTTTAGCAATAAATAATGATGGATTTGTTAAAATAATTTCAAAAATGGGACTTACATTATTACATTTTACAGATATATTAAATTTAGTAATTTTAGTTTACTTAGTATTAGGAATTGGAATCGGAGTATTAGGTAGTACAATTTCTATGAGAAAATATCTTAAGGTTTAAAATGATTTGAATTTATGCTTTGTAAATAAATCTTTTTAAACCAAAAGAGAGAAGAGAGGAACGTTTATGAAAAATATTTTTAAATGTTTAACTGTTTTTATAATAATTTTTATTCTACTTGCATATAGCAATATTAGTATGGCTAATAAAATTACTGACTTAAAAGACGAACAATCTGATATAAAACAAAATATTACAGCTACTCAGAAGAAGATTGATGAGATTTCAAAGGAAAAAGAAGAAACATTAGATCAAGTAGAAAAACTAATTACTCAAATTTCAAATTATCAAGATGAAATTGATGAGTTAACCACGAAAATAAGTACTTTACAAACAAAAATAAAAGATACAGAAAAACAAATTAAACAAGATGAAATTGAATATGAGAAACAGCAAAAAGCACTAGATGCAAGGCTTGTTGCAATGTATAAAACAGGAGAAACATCATATTTGGACTTTTTATTATCTTCTGCATCTTTAGTTGATTTTATATCAGGATACTATTTAGTTTCTGAAATTGCAGATTATGATACAAAAATGCTAGAACAACTTGAAAATCACAAGAAAAAAATAGAAAAAGAGAAAAAAGATTTAGAAGATGATAAAAAAGAGTTATCAAATTCTAAGGTAACTTTAGAGTCAAAACAACAAGGACTAAAGGTTGCTAAAAAGACAAAAGAAGAGTATGCTAGTGAGTTATCAGATGATGAGAAAAAATTAGAACAACAACTGTCAGAGCTAACTTCACATGAACAAAGTATAAGCAAAAAAATTATAGCTTTACAAAAGCAATATGATGAAGAAAGAGCAAGAGCTGCTAGGTCATCAAATAGTAGTTCAAGTGGCAGTACAAGTACGTATTCTGGAGGAACAACAAGTAACTATGGTTTTAGCTATCCAGTAAAAAATCATTACATAGGTACAGGATATGGTGTATCAGGAAGATATTGGAGTTCTGGGCATCATACAGGAGTAGATTTCCCAGTACCTAGTGGAACGGCTGTATATGCTGTTGGAGATGGTCAAGTAGTTGATACAGGAAGAAATAGTGCATATGGTAATTTTGTGGAAATATACCATGGAAACAATATTTATAGTTTTTATGCTCATGGATCAAGTGTTATAGTAAGTAGTGGACAATATGTTTCTAAAGGGCAACAAATAATGTGGTCAGGTGCTACAGGAAATGTTACAGGAGCTCACTTACACTTTGAAATAAGATCTCCTGGACCTAGATATGCGAATTGTGTTAATCCAATGAATTATTTACCATAATTATAGAAAAAGTTAAAAATAACTACAATTCTGCCTTGCCAAAGTTATTTTTTTCAACCAGATTTATGCCTAAAGAAAGGAATGATAGTAATAATGAAAGAAAAACATGAAGGAACAGCACAAAGAATATATAAAGTTATAATGCTTGTTATATTAACTTCTTTTATAACATTTATGATTACATCATTATCAATGTTTACGTATTTTAAACAAAATCCTAATCTTCAATTTGTAGAGGGCGAAAAATCCGATATAGATACATACTTATCAAAGATAAAAAAAGCTATAGACAAAAACTTTTTATGGCTAGATAAAATTGATGAAGAAAAGCTCAAAGAAGGAGCGATTAAAGGATATGTCGAAGGCTTAGGAGATCAATACACTGAGTATATTTCAAAAGAAGAAATGAAATCTTTTACAGAAGATATTAATGGTAGCTTTGTTGGAATTGGAATATATATGATTGCTGATGAAGATTCAGGAAAAATAATTGTATATCATCCAATAACAGACAGTCCAGCAGATAAAGCTGGAATAAAAGCTGGAGACATCATTGTTAGTGTAAATGGCGTAGAATATGGATATGATGATTTTAGTTCTATTGCTGATCATATAAAAGGTGAAGCTGGTACAAAAGTTAAATTAGTTATTGAAAGAGATGGAAAAAAATTAGATTTTGAAATAGAAAGGGCTAAAATCGAAACAAGTCCAATTACATCAAAAATGCTTGAAAAAAATATTGGATATTTAAATCTTCCAAGCTTTGATAAAGATGTATCAAAAAAACTTAAAGAAAAAATAGATGATATAATTGCAAAAGGAGCCAACTCTATTATTTTAGATTTAAGGAATAATGGTGGCGGTATGGTTGATGAATGCACAGAAATTGTAGATTTATTTTTAGATAAAGATAAAATAATAATGACTACTAAAGATAAAAACGGAAATGTTCAAAAATCAATTACAAAGAATAAAAAAATATATGAAATACCTTTGGTTATATTAGTTAATCAAAATACAGCAAGTGCTTCAGAGATATTAACAGGTGCTCTAAAAGACAATAATAGAGCTAAAGTAATTGGAACAAAAACATATGGAAAAGGAGTAATTCAGTCAGTATTTAATCTTAGCGATGGAAGTGGATTGAAAATCACAACAGCTGAATACTTTACTCCAAATGGAAAAGAAATAAATAAAAAAGGAATTACACCAGATATTGAAGTGAAATTACCAGATACAGTAAAAAGTGTTTATGCTGTTGAAGAAAAAGATGATACACAATTGAAAAAAGCTGTTGAAGAATTAAGTAAATAATATAATCAATTGAAAAGGAGCATAAAATGAATCTTCCAAACAAATTAACGATACTTAGAATAATTTTAGTACCTATTATGGTGATAATACCATTTTTAAATATTCAAGGTGAATTTATAAATATACCAATATCATGGCTAATAATAGATGCAATATTTATTATTGCATCTATAACAGACAAATTAGATGGAAGTATAGCTAGAAAAAGAAATCTAGTAACAAACTTCGGTAAATTTCTTGACCCAATAGCAGATAAGATTTTAGTTTTAGCTGCTATGGTAATGTTAGTAGAAATGGACAAACTTCCTGCATGGATTCCAATAATAGTTTTATTTAGAGAATTTGTAGTTTCTGGATATAGATTAATTGCAGTAGAGAATGGTGGACAAGTAATAGCTGCGTCAATTTGGGGTAAAATTAAAACAGCTACACAAATGGTTGCTATTATAATGATGTTTATAGATAAATTTGCATTTGCAGACTTTCTAAATACTACAATAAGAACAACTATGAGTTCATTTAACTTTATATTTAATATTATTGCTTCTACTTTAATGTTTGTTTCAGTAATCGCAGCAATATTTTCAGGATGGGATTATATCAAAGGTGGAAAAGACTTATTTAAAGATAGATAAGAATAACAATCAATAATAAAATGAATAATGACAAAAGGAAAATAAACTAAATCAAAATTTAAAGAAAAGGAAGGAAGTAATTATGAAAGAAAAAGTTATTTTTTATAGATGTGAAGAATGTGGAAATACAGCAGGAGTATTAGATGGAAATTCTAAAAATTTATTATGTTGTGGAAAGAAAATGAAACCTTTAGTTGCAAATTCTACAGATGCAGCAATTGAAAAACATGTCCCTGTTTATGAAAAAGTTGGAGATGAAATAATAGTTAAAGTTGGAGAAACAGAACATCCAATGGAAACAGATCATTATATAATGTGGATTACACTAGTTTCAGAAGGAAAGACTACAAAAGAATTACTTAAACCAGGACAACAGGCAGAAACAAAATTTCCTTATATACCAGGGTCAGTTATATATGCATATTGCAATAAACATGGATTATGGAAAAAAGAAGTTGAATAAAAAATTAGAGACATGTGTTAATATAATAAAATAAATTTTAAATAATAAGAGCTAGGTTTTCCATAGCTCTATTTTGTATACTATAAATATACTTGAATATCAATTTTTTATAATTAATTAAATAAAAATATATATAATATGTTTATGAAGTAAAGAAGGAGAATCAAAATGACAAAAGTTTTATTTGTATGTTTAGGAAATATATGTAGGTCACCTATGGCAGAGTTTTTATTTAAAGATATGGTAAGTAAAAAAGGATTAAGAGAGGAATTTATAATAGAATCAGCAGGAACAAGCAATGAAGAAGAAGGAAATCCGGTACATTATGGAACAAAAAATAAGTTAGCAGAAGTTGATATAAGTGTAGATGGAAAGTATGCAAGACAATTAAAAAAAGATGATTATGAAAAATTTGATTATATAATAGCTATGGAGCAAAGAAATATTAGAGATATTTATAGAATTGTAGGAGAAGACAAAAATAATAAAATTTACAGACTTTTAGACTTTACAGATAATCCAAGAGATATTGCAGATCCATGGTATACGCATAATTTTGACTTAACATACAATGATATAATGGAAGGATTAAAAGCTTTTTTTGATTTTTTAAAAATTTAAAGATGTTCGCTTGTTTTTTTACTAAAAATGATATATGCTTATAAAGTAAAAAAAAGTGGGGGACTAAAATGGAAACAACAAAAAAAGTAAGTGAAGTATTTAGTGATTATAAGCAAGAATCAAATATAACAAATGCAACAATACAGCAAATGAATTTAATAAAAAAAGTAAATGTACTTGAAATGAAAGTAGCTAGTGATGAGTATTTAGAGCTGAAAGACTTATGGCTCTTTGAGCAGTTTTTACGTGAAAGGTTTCAGTTTGCAAATGTAGATGTAAAAATACAATATAGTGAAGATGTAAAAATAAAATCTATAGAAAATGAATGGATAAATCTTATTGCTTATATGGTGCATAAATATCCACTTATGAAACCTATGATTTTATTAAAAAGTACTATAGAAATTGAGCAAAACAACATAACAGTAAATATGAAAATCAAAGGAGCAGATTTTTTAAGAGGAAGAAAATTAGATAGAGAACTTGAAAGGGTTATAAAAAATATTTTTAATAAAGATTATAAAATTAAATTTGTAGAAGTATTAAATAAAGAAGATGAAAAAGCACTTGAAGAGAGAATAGAGAGAAATCAACATCAGGCTTTGGAATTAGCATTAGAAAAAATGAGTATTGGTGAAAAAATTGCTGAAGAAAAACAAGAAGCCAAGAAAAAAGCTCAAAAAATGGCAAATGATTATAATGGAGAAATGCCACCAATCCCACCTCCACCTACTGAAGAGCCACCTATAAATGAAGTTAAGTTATTAGAAAAAGAATTAGAAGAAGACACTCCTTTAATATATGGAAGGAATAATAATTTAAAAACAAATATTATTAATATAATAGATATTTCACCAGAAGATGATATGGCAGCAATTAGTGGAGAAATTTTAGGTGGAAGTATTGAAGAAAAAGAACTTAAAAGTGGTAAATTTTTAATTTCATTTAATGTTTATGATGGTACAAGCACAATTAGTTGTAAAGTATTTGCAAAGCCTGAAGAAAAAGCAAAACTTGTTGGTAAATTATCAAAAGCTAAAGGTGTTAAATTAGAAGGAAAGTCAGGAATAAGTAATTTTACTCATGAAATGGAAATTTTAGCAAATACAGTTATAGAAACAGAAGGAATGAAAAAGCAAGTAAGACAAGACTTAGCAGATGTAAAAAGAGTTGAGTTACATATGCATACAAATATGAGCCAAATGGATGCTATGACTTCTGCAACAGACCTTATAAAACGAGCAATGAAATGGGGATGGAAATCTATTGCAATTACAGACCATGGAGTAGTACAAGCTTTTCCAGAAGCACACAAATTACTTGGTGTAGATAATCCAGATATGAAAGTGATTTATGGCGTTGAAGCTTACCTCGTTCCTGATGGAACAAGTGTTGTTTCAAATTATAAAGGACAAAAAATAGATACAACATATTGTGTACTTGATTTAGAAACAACTGGTTTTTCTCCTAAAACAGAAAAAATTACAGAAGTTGGAATAATGAAGGTAAAAGATGGAGAGGTAATAGATAGTTTTTCTTGTTTTGTAAACCCAGAAAAGCCAATTCCACCAAGAGTTGTAGAAGTTACAAATATTACAGATGATATGGTAAAAGATGCAGAAACAATAGAAAAAGTATTTCCTAAAATATTAGAATTTTTAGGAGATTCTGTTATTGTTGCACATAATGCTACTTTTGATGTTGGATTTTTAAAATATGTTGCAAAGGAATTAGGATACAACTTTGATTATACTTATGTGGATACTTTAGCTTTAGCAAGAAAAATTTATCCAAACTTAAAAAAATATAAACTTGGAAAAATTGCGGAATATTTAAAAATAAAAGTTGAAGTTGCTCACCGCGCATTAGATGATGTAGATACAACAGTTAAAGTTTTAAATGAAATGATGAAAGAACTTTTAAAAAGAGGAGCTAAAACTGTTCAAGACATAGAACTTAAATGTCAAGATGAAGAAGCAAAAAAGAATGAATATAAGCAACTTAGACCATATCATGCAATAATTTTAGCCACAAATTATGTAGGACTAAAAAACTTATATAAATTAATCTCTATTTCACATTTAAAATATTTTTATAAAAAACCTAGAATTTTAAAAAGTTTATATAGAAAATATTCAGAAGGGTTAATATTAGGAAGCGCATGTGAGGCAGGAGAGTTGTATCAAGCAATAGAACTTGGAAGGTCTGATGAAGAGATAGAAGAAATAGCTAATGACTATGATTATTTAGAAATCCAACCTATAGCAAACAATCAGTTTTTAGTAAGAGAAGGTATTATACCTGATGAAGAAGGTTTAAGAAATATAAATAGAAAAATAGTTGAAATTGGGGAAAAATTAAATAAACCAGTAGTAGCAACTTGTGATGTGCATTTTCTAGATCCACAAGATGAGGTATATAGAAGAATTTTAGAAGCAGGGCAAGGATATAAAGATGCAGATAATCAAGCGCCTTTGTATTTAAGAACAACAAATGAAATGCTGGAAGAATTTAAATATTTAGGTGATGAAAAAGCTTACGAAGTTGTTGTAACAAATACAAATAAAATAGCAGATATGTGTGAACAAATATCGCCTATATCGCCTGAAAAATGCCCACCACATATACCTGGATGTGAGCAAACAATTAAAGACATAGCATATAGCAAGGCACATGAACTATATGGAGATCCACTACCAGAAATAGTACAAACAAGGTTAGATAAAGAACTTGATTCTATTATAAAAAATGGATTCTCAGTTATGTATATAATAGCTCAAAAACTAGTATGGAAATCAAATGAAGATGGATATATAGTTGGCTCTCGTGGATCAGTAGGTTCTTCATTTGTAGCTAATATGACAGGTATTACAGAGGTTAATTCATTGCCAGCACATTATAGATGTCCAAATTGTAAATATTCAGATTTTACAGATTATGGCTACCAAAATGGATTTGACCTGCCAGATAAAGACTGCCCAAAATGTGGTCATAAGTTAGATAAAGATGGAATGGATATCCCATTTGAAACATTCTTAGGATTTAATGGAGATAAAGAGCCAGATATAGACTTAAACTTTTCTGGTGAATATCAAGCAAAAGCACATAAATATACAGAAGTAATATTTGGAAAAGGGACAACGTTTAAAGCTGGAACAGTAGGTACTGTTGCAGATAAAACTGCTTTTGGATATGTAAAAAAATATTTCGAAGAACGTAATATTCCAGTAAATAGTGCGGAAATACAAAGACTATCTACTGGTTGCACAGGAATAAAAAGAACAACTGGACAACATCCAGGTGGAATTATAGTTGTTCCAAAAGGTCGAGAAATATATGAATTTACACCAGTTCAGCATCCAGCAGATGATCCAAATTCAGATATTATAACAACACATTTTGATTACCACTCAATAGACCAGAACCTATTGAAATTAGATATACTAGGACACGACGATCCGACAGTTATAAGAATGCTTCAAGATATAACAGGAATTGATCCTACAAAAGTTCCTTTAGATGATAAAGATACTATGTCAATATTTAGTTCGACAGATGCTTTAGGTGTTACACCTGAACAAATAAAATCAAAAGTCGGAAGTTATGGAGTTCCTGAATTTGGAACAAAATTCGTAAGAGGAATGCTAGTAGACACCAAACCTCAAACTTTTGACGAATTAATAAGAATTTCAGGATTATCACATGGTACAGACGTGTGGTTAAATAACGCACAAGTATTAGTAGAAAATGGAACAGTTACATTAAAAGATGCAATATGCTGTCGTGACGATATAATGATATATCTTATGAAAAAAGGTTTAGAGCCAAACAAAGCATTTAAGATAATGGAATCTGTACGTAAAGGAAAAGTAGCAAAAGGAAAAGAACCAAAATGGCCAGAATACAAAGAATTAATGAAACAAAACGATGTACCCGATTGGTATATAGATTCATGCGAAAAGATTAAGTACATGTTCCCGAAAGCCCATGCAGCAGCATATGTTACAAATGCATTTAGAATAGCATGGTTTAAAGTACACCAGCCTTTAGCATATTATAGTGCATTTTTCTCAATAAGAGCAGCAGATAACTTTGATGCATCATGCATGATTTATGGAAAAGAAAAAGTAAAAAATAAAATGAAAGAAATAGATATGCAGGGAAACGCAGCAGCAAAAAAAGATCAAGATATGTATCCGGTTTTAGAACTTGTTTTAGAAATGTATGAAAGAGGGTTTAAATTTTTACCAATAGATTTATATAAATCACATTGGAAAAATTTCCAAATAGAAGACGGAGCAATAAGACCACCATTTAGCAGTATTGCAGGGATGGGACCAATAGCTGCAGAATCTTTATACAAATCAGCACAAAAAGAAGAATTTATGTCTATAGACGAAATACGTCAAGGAGCCAAAGTTGGAGACTCAATTATAGAATTATTACGCCAGTTCGGCTGCTTAGATGGAATGCAAGAAAGTAATCAAATAAGTTTGTTTGGATAATGGAAAATGGGACGGTTCTCTTTTCCATTTTTTCTATATTTTTGTCGATTAAGGTCGAACGATTTTTCTTGACATTACGCTTATTTCGTAATAAAATAAGTATATGTAATAAGTATTTTAGTATTGCAAAAATTTAAAATCATATTTTTAAGATTTATAAATTTTTTCATTAATTTTTATTCACAAATTTTAAATTTGAATTTTTTCTCGATTTCTAAAAAAAA
>FLNV01000038.1_pt1 | contig 12873 bp, 6 predicted proteins | sample 1140351 | NCBI WGS metagenome assembly FLNV01 (sample SAMEA3878207, study PRJEB12797) | bioreactor metagenome | biome: Moose rumen | place: Sweden | collected 2011-10 | reverse complement strand
GAGTTAGATTAACATTTAAACTATTAGTATATTCGGCACCATTGTTGATTAATATAGATCAAGTAGTAGGACCGGTTGTATCGATACCAGTCACAGTAGCAGTACAATATCAAGTAGTTCCTGCGGCATTTTGAATATATCAAGTATAGATTCAATTAGATGAAACAGTTAAAGGACTATTAGTAGTAGACATATCACCGAATCCAGTCCAACTATATCCACTCATTCAGTCTGCATTAAGAGTCAAAGTAACAGAACCACTAGTCCATGAATCTGGCTCCAATGTGATTGAACAAGTTGCAGCTGAATTATCATAGATAATAGAGTCAGATGCGTCTATAGTACCATTTCAGATAGAATCTCTGAATTGAACGTATACAGTTTTAGTTCAAGTATTTGTATTACATCAATAAGATGTTCCAAAAGTCCATGCTTTGCTTGTAGAATATGATTCTCGAGAAGACCAAGAAGAATTATCACAAGAGAATCTCATTTGACCCATAGGAGCTCAAGTAGTTGTAGCAGAAAGAGTTAGATTAACATTTAAACTATTAGTATATTCGGCACCATTGTTGATTAATATAGATCAAGTAGTAGGACCGGTTGTATCGATACCAGTCACAGTAGCAGTACAATATCAAGTAGTTCCTGCGGCATTTTGAATATATCAAGTATAGATTCAATTAGATGAAACAGTTAAAGGACTATTAGTAGTAGACATATCACCGAATCCAGTCCAACTATATCCACTCATTCAGTCTGCATTAAGAGTCAAAGTAACAGAACCACTAGTCCATGAATCTGGCTCCAATGTGATTGAACAAGTTGCAGCTGAATTATCATAGATAATAGAGTCAGATGCGTCTATAGTACCATTTCAGATAGAATCTCTGAATTGAACGTATACAGTTTTAGTTCAAGTATTTGTATTACATCAATAAGATGTTCCAAAAGTCCATGCTTTGCTTGTAGAATATGATTCTCGAGAAGACCAAGAAGAATTATCACAAGAGAATCTCATTTGACCCATAGGAGCTCAAGTAGTTGTAGCAGAAAGAGTTAGATTAACATTTAAACTATTAGTATATTCGGCACCATTGTTGATTAATATAGATCAAGTAGTAGGACCGGTTGTATCGATACCAGTCACAGTAGTAGTACAATATCAAGTAGTTCCTACATTATTTTTAACATATCAAGTATAAGTTCAATTTTGAGTTACAATTTTAGGAGTATTAGTAGTAGTCATATTATCGAATCCAGTCCAACTATATTGACTCATTCAGTCTGGAGTAAGAGTCAAAGTAACAGAACCACTTGTCCATGAATTTGGTTCCAATGTGATTGAACAAGTTGCAGCTGAATTATCTACTTTAATTCCACTTGATCGATATGGATCTGTTTGGATTAATACATTTCCAATTGTTCCACTGATAGCAAATTGTGCTTCTCATTCACGAACTCAAGTATATGATAGGTCAAAATATTGAGCTCATGCATCAATAGATCATGTTACGGCATCTCATGAAGAAATTAAAAATTGAGATAGTCTATTTACTATATTATTAATTGAATTTAGCATTCCACAATTTAGTTCCATTATTCATGTTCAGTTTACGTTTATTAGTGTTTGGGTTGGAGCATGCCACTGACATGTAAATATTCCATTACTTCCGTCAAGTACTGCAATATTATTTCCTGATGTATATTCATTTTCGATTCATGGAACATTTTTTATAGCTCATGTTTTCAATCATAGATTTGATATTCAGGCTGTATTTCATGTAAATGTGAATGTAAATGTTTTTTCGTTTTCTGTTCATGTAATAGTATCAGAGCTGTTTGATACTATTATTATATTTCTGTTGTAATCGAGATCTCTTTCTCTTAATCCTGTTGTTAAAATTCAATAGCTGTTTTCACATGATACAGTAATTGTTCAAGTTTGTCATACAGTTACCATTTCTGTACCTGTGATAGTACATTTTGGTCTATTGCCATCATTGTCTATTACTTCAATTTCTGGTGACCATTCTGTTTGTCCATATAGATATCATTGTGCACTACCGCTAAGTTGCAATTGTATTTCTCATTCTCTTTGTCATGTGTAGTAAAATCTTATTGTTTCAGGATATTCACTATTTGGTATGTCTAGATTTCAAGTGATAATGCTATCTAATCTACCTGAGTAATTCATGATAGATCGTATTCGATTGATATCATCCGCATGTAATTGTCGTCCTGGACACGTGAGGTCGATATATGCAGGGACTCAGATTCAAATTGGATTATTTGTTGGTTCTCATCGTGTACATCATCCAAAAATATCTGTATAAACTTCTATATTATCTGATGTTCATTGAGCTAAGGTTACATAATTATTTAATGGTATTGAAGTTAATATGAATTGCGTTGCTCATGTTTGATTTCATGTGTAATTTACGTTGAAGTTTAATCCTGTTTGATAAATTAGAACATTTAGATTGCTACTTGTTATTGCAGAATTTATTTTTATAGCGTCTTGGATTGACATGGCAGTTAAAGGACAGTCTAGTCAAATAGATCAAGTATCATTAATTCTTAATATATTAGGATTTGGTGTTTCCCAGCCACAAGTTAATGTGCCGCTATCAATTACATTTATTCAATCTCATGATATGTAATTGTTTGATACGCTTGAGTATGAGATTGCTCATGTTTTAATTCCGAAATTGGTGTATCATACACGTTCTCATGTAAATGTCATAGAATATATTGTCTTGTTTGTTGTTGTTGCTTGATTGATATTATTGATTGAGATGATGTTTCCGCTATAATCTAATCCAGTAGTAGTCAAAACTCATCGATTTGTTCAAGAACATGTTACTGTAATTGATCATGTATATGCTTTTGGTATAATTGTTGGATTTATTTCTATTTCACATTGTGGCTTTTCTACTGTGTATTCATCATCTGCTGTAACTATAATTGTTCATCATGTTTTTATTTTGTTTTTAAAATTATATTTTATTCAATCTATTGTTAAATTTCCACCTTCGATGATATCTATTGTTGTCGATCATGAAGAATTTCATGTAAATGTAATATAAAATACTGGGTCTGTATAATTATAACTCTGTTGATGAAGTAACGCTCAATCATTAATATTTCACGTTTCTATTATTCCTCAATTACTTAGTTGTATAATGCTCCATAAATCATTTAGGTTACTAAATCAAGTTATCGTTCCAGAGCAAGCTAATTTAATTTGTCATGTTTCTCAAACATTTATGTTTGTTGGATCTTCTTGCCATATATATTGTATATTTACTTCATTACTTGATACGGTAATATTATCTCATGTTACGATTCCTGTATTTCATAATATAGAATTCGCTTTTAGTTTGAATTCACTAGTTCACTCTGATATTCAAGTATATGTAAATGTACAATTATATTTAGTGTGATCGTTATTCCGTTCACAAACTGAAGTATCAGATAATGCTATGATGTCTGTGCTATATTCTATGCCTGTGTTTGTAGGTGGCATAGGGGAAGTTGTCAAACCTTCACAAGATACGGTTGCAGTTCATGATTCATTAATTGTTATTCATGTTTTTGAAATAATAATATTACAACTAATATTATCTGATGTATTTACATATATAGTATCTGACTCGACGTCTTTTGTTAATCAAATTGCTTTTTTTCATGTGCCATTTATATATATAGTTGTATTTCATCCACTTTCCCCTCTATATATAAAAGATGCTGAAGAGTTGCTTTTTATATCTCAATGATCTCGTAATATTATTTTTATTTTTGTTTCATCTCATACAGATACATATGATTCAAATATAGTTTCTGTATAATTTTCACAAATAATACTTCAGTTTCATGTTTCTCAGACCGTTAATCAGGTCTTTTCTAATGTGAATCGACATGATGGTGATTCGGAAACTGTAATATTTTCAGATTGCACCTGGTTGATTGACAATTTGTTAGATGTTTGTTTATTTATTTGAAATTTTGTTGTTCATGCTCAAGTTCATTGATAAATGAATGTGTATTTTTTTCATATTTCACTTCATTTGGTTTGATCTTCTTGTTCTCATTCTCCATCTCCATCTCCATCTCCATCTCCATCTCATTTTATTAATGATGATTTCTCTATTATTATTGTATCGTTATTTATACTTGTCTCTTCCCAATTTAGAATCGATAAAACATTTCCACTATAATCTAAATTTCCTCATGTAATGGATCCACTTATGTCGTAGCACCAAAATGACGCACTTCATGTCTCATTTACTTTTAATGATGTGTTTGAAACTGTTATTTCAGTACAAAATGGTTCTATTACTGTGATTTTATCTGTTTCTGTGCCAGAAATTCATAATGTTGTTGCATCATTTCATGTGATTGATATTGTTGTGTGCCCACTTCACATTCATTTGTATGTAAATGTTATGCTATATTCTTTAGTTCATCTCTCATTTTGTCATTGCATGAATTCAATTTCATTTCATGTTCATCGTTTTGTAACTTCTATTGTGCTACTATCGTATGTTAGATTTCATGTGCTTAGATTACTAGTAACTCAGCTACATGTTACCATTCATGTTGCAGATTTTCATACAAATATTTCTGGAGCATTTACATTTATAGAACAATATGGGTCTGTCGTATTTTGTTCAATTACAGTAATACCTGATCCTGAAACATCATTATTCCCAACATAGTTATTATAAAATACATCTTTTTTTAAAGTTAATTCACTGTATCATGTTTTCAATCACTTGTATCTTATTACATATTCTATTGTATCATTTCATCTATCATTTGTATTTCATCCTTCTTCATCTTCTTTTAATGAGTTTGGTGTTGGGATTCCAGATTGTATTGATATTATTTCTCAGCTATACAAAAAATGCTGTCAAGTTAAAACGGTTGGCGGTTGTCCGTTTACTCCACTACATGTAATGGTTGCTGATCATCGTCCTCATGAATATATTGTAGTAGGCGAATTCACAATAGTACATTCTGGTGGATTCATTTGATTTTCTGCTGCATGCGTTCCTATATCCTGAAATCAAAAAATACTTGTCAGTACAATTATTGCAGCTATTCAGAATCCTCACAGGACATAGTGATGTCTTTTTAGCTTGATAGTTCTAATTTTTTCTAAATGTTTGTGTAAGTGTTGTTTTAACATGATTTTGTTTGTAAAGTTATAAAATTTTCTTTCTTTTATGTTAATCACAATTTTTTATAAATCAAAAAATCGACCATTTTATAGAAAATATTAATTGACATTTTTGTATAAAGTTATAGAGTCTTTGTTTTTTTCCCTCTGTCATTTCGAATGTGAGAAATCTACTGCCATGTCATTTCGATCCCACAGTATTGTGGGAGAGAAATCTATATAAATATATAATGGATTTCTCGTCACTACGTTCCTCGAAATGACTCATTCCCTTCGTCATTTCGACCCTGCAGAATTGCGGGGGAGAAATCTATATAAACATATACTGGATTTCTCGTCGTTTCACTCCTCGAAATGACATATTTCCTTCGTCATTTCGACCCTGCAGAATTGCGGGGGGAGAAATCCATATAAACATATACTGGATTTCTCGTCACTACGTTCCTCGAAATGACAGACTTCCTCATTAGCACTAAATGTTTATCCATGCCTTAATTTTATCTTGAATTATCTTTTTATAAGAATATCTTTAATTATTAATCTTTCCACGATTCATTGTGGGGTGCTTCGATCCAATTTTTAATTATTAATTATTCTCCATGCAAACATTTTTTGAGTCATTATGAGTACAAATTCCAGAAATTTATTTACCAAAAGATTGAGTTGATTTGACAAAATGGTCTGTTGTTGCTTGTGATCAATACACATCACAGCCAGATTATCGAGATTGAGTGAAAAATTTTGTTTGAGATGCTCCATCTACTTATAAACTAACTTTCCCTGAAATTTATTTAAATGATCCTGATAAAGAAGAAAGAATTGCAAAAATTAATCAGAATATGAGAGATTATTTGGATCAATGAATTTTGGAAAATAAATGAGTTTGATTTATTTATTTGGATAGACAGACATCACAAGTGAGATCCAGAAAATGATTGATTATGGCTTTGGATTTGGAGAGGTATGACTTCTCAAAATGATCTCAGACATTGATTAGAGCTACTGAATGAACAATTATAGAGAGGATTCCACCAAGGATGAGAATTAGAGAAAGTGCTCTTTTTGAATTACCACATATTTTGGTTTTGATTGATGATCAAAAGAAACAAGTGATAGAGCCATTGGCAAATAGGACTGATAAATTCAAGAAATTGTATGATTTTGATATGATGATGGATTGATGACATATTACTGGATATCAAGTAACTGACGAAGAGTCGATTAATTGAATCATCGCTTGATTAACAGCATTAGCTGACAAAGAAGCATTTAAAGAAAAATATTGAGTTGGAGATAATTTATGAGTTTTGCTTTTTGCTATGTGAGATGGAAATCATTCATTTGCTACAGCAAAGGCAGTTTGGGAGACAAAGAAAAAAGAATTATCTGAAGAAGAGAGGAAAAATCATCCAGCAAGGTTTGCTATCGTTGAAATTGAAAATGTACATGATAATTGAATTAATTTTGAGCCAATTCACAGAGTATTATTCAATGTCGATCATGAGCATTTGTACAATGAAATGGTAAAATATTTCAGAAATATTTGATCAGATGTAGAAATACAACATTTTGGTTCAAAAGAAGAATTGAAAGAAAATTTGCAAGAATCAAGTAGAGAAGAGCACTTCTTTTGGTGAGCAAATAGTGATTGATACGATATAATTTGAATAAAGAATCCGAAATTAAATTTGGAAGTAGGAAATTTGCAAGCATTTTTGGATGAATATTTGAAAAATAATCATGATGTGACAATTGATTACGTTCACTGAGAAGATGTAGTTGAAGAATTATGAAGGAAAAAATGAAATCAATGATTCATGCTTCCAATAATGGATAAATCAGATTTTTTCAAGACTGTGGTTTTGGATTGAGCTTTGCCAAGAAAAACTTTCTCAATGTGAGAAGCTGAAGAAAAGAGATTCTATTTAGAGGCAAGGAAAATCGTGAAATAATTAATAATGTTTTCCCGGGGCACCTTGGTGATGTTCAGTAGACCCCGGGGTTTTTTAACCCCGGGGTCATTTTTTCACCCGGGTGTTGTGTTTTGGTGAGATTGTTTTAGAATAATCAAACTTGCATTGGTCATTTTTGTTCAACTTTTGGTTGAATATTTTTTAGAAATGGGAATTCTTGTGTGATTTTTTCTCGTGAATTGTAAATTTGGATTCACAACTCCTCTGCTTTAGTCGCTTTGCTACCTGGTTTTTCTCAGATAAACATGATTTGTGTACTTTTCGTAGGATTAGAATCAAATACAAATCAATTTTTTTCCATTTCTGTGATGATTTCGGGTCTTGAAATCTCAAAAGATCATGTGATACAGAAATGTTTTGCGTCTGAATTTTGCTTTTTCTCTTGGTAACAATTGAAGTTTAATCATAGATTTTCGAGCTGTTTCAATAATTCCTGATTTTTTTGTCGATATTTGATTATTCATTCGATGATTTTTTCTCCGACTCAATAAATTCAAGTCAAAAATTCTTGGTCAGTTAGATATTTTGTGATGTCTTGTAATTTTGTTTCTCAATTTAGATTTTGTGCGATTCAATTGCAGATATCTTTTGCTGTCTTTTTCCCTATTCATGGAATTCAAAGTCAGTTTAGCAATCTCCAAAAATCTTTTGTTTTAGATTCTTGTAATTGTTTTTTGATTTCTGAAACTTTTTTATCGGCGAATCATGGGAATTTGCGGACTACTCTTTCTGTCTCGAAATCTAATAATTTATATAAATCAGCAATATTTGAAATAATATTGTGCTCGACTAAAATATCTACGATACTTTCTCAAATTCATTCAATATCCATACATTCTTTGCTGACAAATCGAATGATTTTTTCTTTGGTTTGAGCTGGACAATTTGGGTTTGTACAGTAGTAGTGAATATCTATATTTGTAATCGGTCAATGACAGAAAGGACAAGAAACTGGAGCAGAAATTAGATTTTTATCAGTCCTGGACTCTTTTATCACAGATGTGATATATGGAATTACTTCCCCACTTCTTTGAATCCAAACAAAATCTCTATAATGAATGTCTTTTTCTTTGATGAAATCGAAATTATGGAGTGAAACTCTGGAAATGGTAACTCAGCTTAGTTGAACTGGGACGAGATTTGCAACTGGTGTGATGATCCCCGTCCTTCATACTTGGAAATCTACTGATTCAATTTGTGTACTGATCTGTTCTGCTGGAAATTTGTATGCGATTCATCGTCTCGGATGATGTGCCGTTGTTCATAATTTGTCTCTATTGTTTTGTCAGATTATTTTTATTACAAGTCAGTCAAAATCTATATTTTCTTTTTTCAAAAATTCTTTTGTCTCTGGATTTTCACATAATTGTACTACTTGTTGTATTGTATCAAATTCTTTGTTTCGTGGGTGTACTGGCAATCCTAATTCTTGTAGTGAATTGTCTATTTTTTGTTCGGAATAAATTATTTCATAGATACAGCATAGTAAATTTCTTTGTGCTGTGATATTTGGATCAAGTTGTTTCAAACTTCCTGAAGCCAAATTCCTCGTGTTTGCGTATGCGGTCTCTCATTTTGATTCTCTTTCTTTGTTTATCTTTTCCAATTCATCTTTTCAAATCAAGACCTCTCATCTAAATGAGCAAATTCATGGAATTTGAATCTTTAATTTTTGTGGAATTGATTTGATTGTTTTTACATTTGCTGTCACATCTTCTCAAATGTATCAATCTCCTCTTGTGATTCATTGTACAAAAATTCAGTCTTCATAAATTAATTCAATACTTAATCAGTCGAATTTCGGTTCAACTAAATATTTGAAATTTGTGTTTATTCATTCTTTTTCTCAGATTTTTTTTGCTCTTTCTGCTCGTTCTATTAAATCTAAAGCATTGTAACTATTTTCCAATGACAAAAGTGGTGCTTTGTGCGTTCATTTATTGAATCAGTCTTGGATTTGGTTTACTAGTTTCTGAGTCGGAGAATTTCAGCTAATCAAGTATGGAAAATCTTCTTCAATTTTTTTCAAATATGCAAAAAGTTCGTCGTACTCAAAGTCTGAAATTATTGGAGCTGAATCGATGTAGTAGAGATGGTTGTGATCTGAGATACAGTCAATCAGGTCTTGGTAAATCTTTTTTATTTCTACATCAGAAATTTTTGATGGCTCTGGATTGCCATGAATGTAGTTTTGTAATTCTCTTGTTTGATCGATTAAGGTCATGTGTGTTTATTAATATTTAATGGGTTGTCTCCCTTTTTAAAGGGAGAAGTCCGAAGCTTGCTCAGCTACGCTGAGGACAGAGGGATTTTTAAAATCCTCCACCCCCGCAATGCTGCGGGAGTCCCCCTCCTACTTTAAAAAGGAGGACATTTATATTGATCAATAAACTTTTCTACATTTGGAAATAACTTTTCCTTTTCACTGGTTCTATAGAATCAATTTGGAATTTCTGGCATGGTTATTGTTTTTAATATATTCTTTATAATTAAAGATTTTGTGTTGTTATTCAATTTTTTTTTATATATTTTTAATTCAAAAATTAAATTGATTTTTTGACAATATTCATTATAAAATTAATGAAATTTTATGTTTATAATGAAAGTGTAATGAAAATAATGTATATTGATTCACAAAATGTTCATAAAGCAATTGAAAAATTGTGATGGATTATTGACCGAGAAAAGTTCTATAAATATTCTAAATTAAAATTTAATGTTGATAAGATAAAATTTTTTGTTTGATATATTGAAAAATATAAGGACTTTTATATTCACTTGAAAAATGTTTGATATGATTTAGTATATAAAAAAGCAATTATTTTGTCTGATTGAACTACTAAATGAAATGTAGATATTGATATTGCAATATCTTCACTTGTTGATTTTTATGAGAATGATTTAGAGAAATTTTATTTGGTTTCATCGGATTGAGATTATAATACATTAGTTGAATTAATGTCCAAAAAATGAATCTTGTGAAGAGTTTTAATACCAAGTAGACAATCAGTATCAATATTATTAAAAAAAGCAGCTTGACCGAATATTCAATCCATTCAAGATATTAAATTTTTATTGGAAAAAATATAAAATTTTTCAAAAACAAAAATTCTAGATTGTTCTAGAATTTTTGTTGAGGACGAAAGATAATTGCTCTCGGCGCCTCTCTTGACATGTTGGGGACGAAAGATAATTGCTCTCGGCTCCCCTCGTAAACAATTTCATTATAATCAAAATTTTTTGAAATGCAAATCTTTTTTTTCACTTTTTTTGACAGCTGGTTGTTGCTCTCCTTTTTACCATATCCAGCTTTAGCATGGAACTTCTTCTATAAATTTCTGGCATGGTTTCTAATGTTTTTTATGCAAAAACAGGATGATATTTTTCTAGTCTAACTCAAATATCATAAATCGCTTTCATTTCAGTTTTATTTGTTTGTAATAGGTATATATCATATCTATTTTGTAAATTTAACCGTAATTTTTCTGAAGTTCAAAAAGCTTTTGCAAGTCTCATTGCTATTTTTGGAGTAATATTCCTCCTTCATTTTATCAAATTATTTAGTTCTGATTTATTTATTCACAAAATGTCAGAAAAATCTTTTTGAGAAATTTTCCTTTCTTTCAGTTCTTCTTCGATATATTTTCCTGGATGAAAAGCCATTGGTACTCATTCAACTCTTTTTGTCATTTTAATATTTATGATAATAAATTTAATGATAATCTACTAAATCAACAATTATTGTGGTTAATTCTGGTTCAACTTTAATTTCAATTATCAATCTTCGTTGGTCATTTACTCTAATTGAGTGTCTGTTTATTCTTTTCATTGTAGCTTTTCTAGATGAAGAGATTTCCATTGGTACAGATCTTGCAATGTTTCCGAATCCATAATGTAGTTTACGAGATATACAAATTTATCTTCAATATATTTGGAATAAACTCATACTCTTTCGTTGTAATAAATCTGCTTCAATGTCTTGTTTTTAAATTCAACTTTCATTTTCATTGATTCATGGATAAATTATCATTTATTCGGTTTTCAATATACTCAACTTTTTTATAAAATCAAGTTATTCTATCGAATTTAATGATTTATGTTTTTATAATATAAATTTAAAATTCTTTGTCAAATGATTTTTGGACTATATTTATTATCTCTCTTTTTCAATGGAAGTATTTTTAATTATTTTTTAATGTTTTTTGCCTCCGGTGGCCGTTTTTTTGTTATGCTTGATTTTTTAAAATATAATTGATATTAATCCTTTTTGATTTTATCTAAAAAGCAAAAGAATATTCCGTAGCTCTGCTATGTGGGATTGTTTGTTAAAAATCAATACATTTTTTTGTAAAGCTATTTTATAAAATGAGTTAAAAAAAACTTGCAATGCGCATTAATTTTGCTATAATGATATACTATAGTGTAGGTTTTATCTTAATATCAAAAGATATTATGGACTATAAAATAATTAGACAACTTAGGAAAGAACATAATTGGACACAAGATCAAGTTGCTGAAATGCTTTGAGTTAGTAGAGTGACTTATAATTTAATTGAGAATTGAAGAACTTCGCGAGATCCATACATTGATCAATTCCAGGATATTTTTGATGTTTCTTTTTCTGCTCTTGAATGTACCAATATTCAAAAGGAAAAATCAGTAGATGTTAATATATATGAAAAATCAAAAGAGTTGATATTGTATATAATTAGTAAAACTTCTCAGTTACCTAACGTTTGAAAAACTGTTTTGTATAAAATGTTGTATTTCTGTGAGTTCGATTGGTTTGAAGAAACTTGAGAGAGATTTACATGAATGGATTTTATTAAGTTGCCAAAATGACCAGCACCTCAAGGTTTTGATTTTATGATTAATAAGATGTTTAAAGATAATGAGATAATTCCTGTAAATGCAAGGTTTATGTGATATACTCAACAGAGGTATCTTATTAACAGAAGATTGGAAAATGTTTTTATTGTAGGCGAAAAACAGAAGTTTGTTGATAGTATAATTGATAGGTTTAAAGAGATGAATGCTTCAGAGATATCTGAATATAGCCATTGAGATATTCCTTGGAAAGTAACTTCAGATATGAATGTTATTGATATAAATTTGGTGAATAGTCGTATGTATCCTTATTCTGTAAAAGCAAGGAAAATGGCTTTGGATCAGGATTTGAATCAATTAACTAATAATCCTGCTTTTAGTTTTTTACTTGATGAAGAAGATTTATATGAAGATGTTATATAATTCGTGAGATATTGTTTTATGTCCTATGAAGTTTTCTGACTGAATTGGGTGAAAATTTAGACCTGTTGTTATTTTAGCGGAAGATAGGTGAGATTTTTTGGTTTGTGCTATTTCTTCTCAAATACACCAATGATGAAGATTTGATTTGTATATAAATTCAGATGATGAAAATAATTTGCGTAGTGCAAAATCTGTTATAAGGATATTTAAAGTGACTACAATAACTTCAGAATTAATACATAAAAGATGGTGAAGACTTTCAAAAAATGACTGGATTCGTCTAAAAGATAATATGTTACAATTTGTAAGTTCGTGGTAAATTGTTTTAATTATTGTTGCTCGCTTTTACTTTTAATTTTTTAATGTTTTGCCTCCGGCGGCCCAATTTTTCTCAGGAGCAAGAAAAATTGGAGAAAAAGTGCTCTTTAAAAAATTTTTCAATCATACTTTTCGTTTGTTGATTTA
>FLNV01001147.1_pt1 | contig 12877 bp, 8 predicted proteins | sample 1140351 | NCBI WGS metagenome assembly FLNV01 (sample SAMEA3878207, study PRJEB12797) | bioreactor metagenome | biome: Moose rumen | place: Sweden | collected 2011-10 | reverse complement strand
GGTGACGTTTAGGTTGAATGAATGTTCCGGTAGGGGAGCAATGTCTGTCAGGTGGTTATTGCGGAAATACAGGATTTCGAGGTTGGGATAGAGACTGATCATCGGACCTACGTTACCCGACAGTTCACAGTTGTCAACGTCAATCCGCAGGAGTTTCTCGCTGACAACGGGATTAGTTTGCCTGAAGGCCTCGGCCTGTTCGCCGATGTCGCCCGACAGTTGGTTGTTGTAGATGTGTAATAGCTCCAGATAGGGTAGTGTGGTCAGTAGGAAGGGGAAGGGCCCCACCAGTTTACTGCCGTCCAAGCGCAGTTCGGCGATGTGGCCGTCCTTGATGGTGACACCCTGCAGGTTCTTGGCCGTAGAGGGACCGCCGGAGAAGTCCCAAAAGGGCACTTGGCTGCCCTCTTTGTCGAGGGCCGTCAGGTTAGCGAGCTGCAGGATGTTCCACTCCTCGTCGTCGGCCTGCATGTTGAAATCGATAGTTCCCAATTGTGCACTGGTGAAGGCATTGCGGCTGTCGGTGGTGGCAAACACCACGTTCTCCACCTCTAAGCGATAGGTGCTGGCGTTCAGATAGTCGTTGCGGTATATCATGATTGAGAAGGCCTCGCCCTCGCCACTGCTAATAAGGGTGCTGCCCGTGGTGGAATAGACGACGATGCGGTAAGTGCAGATGCCGTCTTTGTAGCTGATTTCGTTGGTGTTATAGTCAAATTCGCCAACGGTTCTGTCGGTGAACAAGTCCCACCAAAGGGAGGGCCAGCAGCCCTCGGGCAACTTCAGGTCGAACTGCAGGGCCACGATGTCGTTGGCATTGTTGATGATGACGGGCAGAGGCTTCCTCTCGGAGTTCAGCTTCAAGTCGCTCATGATCAGATTGTTGTTGCCCAGCGTGGTAGCCTCTGGTGTGCTGCCGGCCACGATGTGGTGCAGTGCCACGTAGTCCAGCACGTCGATGCTGCCGTCGTGGTTCAGGTCACTGGCAGAGAAGTTCAGGTGCGAGTTGTAGTTATCCTCCAGATAGCCATGGATGCAGTACAGATCGTCCTCGTCAATAGTGCCGCTAAAGTCCGCGTCGCCCATTGTGAAGTGGATGCGCACCGTGAAATCCATCAGATTGCGGCAGCAGGCAGTGAACATATCGCCGTCCTGCAGGCGCAGATTCTCGTCGAACCATCCGCCATTCTCGTGAACAGTCATCACGTGCTGGCCGTCCTTGTAGCACTCTATGTCATCAAAGTCTCTCAGATTACGGTCGTAGGCGTCGTAGAGGGTCACGGAAGGCAGCTGTGCCACCATTTCCTCGCGCGTCTGCGTGGCGGGGTCGATGTCGATGGTCAGGTCGCTGCCACTCTGTTCTGAGAGCCAGATGCGAAAGCCTTCGCTCTGTGGGAAGTAGCTGATGTCCCTGATGCGGTTCTTGCGGGCATAGAGTTCTTTATACTCTTCTTGTCCCTTATCGTCGAGCAGCTCTGCCAGCGGGCCAATGTCGCCTGTCAGCTAGTTGTTGTTAATATTCAGGACGCGCAGCTTTTCGCTGATGGCCGGATGGGTCTGGCTATAGGCCTGGGCCAGGGCTCCGATGTCGCCGCTGATCTGGTTGTCGTACAGGTCTACAACCTCGACGTATGGCAGTTCCAACAGGACAAAGGGCAGCTCCGTCAGTCCGACGTTGTCGAGGTAGACATAGCGGATGTGGCCGTCCTCGGCATAGTTGTTGAAGCGCCAGTCGTCGTAATCGCTCACGTTGATACCCGCCCGCTGCAGGATTTGCAGTTCGGCGGGGTCGATAGCAGCTTTGGCTCCCATGCTGACACACAGGAGGAGCAACGGCAGACACCATGTCATGTTGTCGAACGTCTTCTTCATACGATTGATTGTTTAGTGGTTTTGTGCTTGCAAATATAAAAAAAGTGATGATGATACGGTCAAAAAAAACAACGTGGTGATTTATTCACCGTACATGCGAACTTTCTGCTCCTTGATCTGCTCGTCAAAGATGTAGTCGTCGTATTGCATCAGCTTGTCGATGGTGCCCTTCGGGGTCAGCTCAATGATGCGGTCGGCCACGGTCTGGATGAACTCATGGTCGTGGGACGCAAAGAGAATATTGCCTTTGAATTGCACCAAATTATTATTGAAGGCCTGAATCGATTCCAGATCAAGGTGGTTCGTAGGTGTGTCGAGAATCAGACAGTTGGCATTCTTAAGCTGCATGCGGGCTATCATACAACGCATCTTCTCGCCGCCCGAGAGCACATTGACCTTCTTCAGCACATCCTCCTCACGGAACAGCATGCGGCCGAGGAACGACTTCATCAGCACCTCGTTGCCCTTGCCATACTGAGAAAGCCAGTCTACCAAATTTAATTCAGACTGGAAAAAGGCCGTATTGTCAAGTGGCAGGTAGGCCGTCGTTATCGTCACACCCCACTTGTATTCGCCGTGGTCAGCCTGACGATTGCCGTTGATGATCTCAAAAAGAGCAGTCATTGCCTTGGGATTATGCGAGAGGAAGACCGTCTTCTGTCCCTTCTCAATGGTGAAGTTGACATTATCAAAGAGCACCGTGCCGTCGGCATCAACAGCTCGCAGGTCTTTCACTTCAAGAATCTGTGTACCGGGCTCTCGATCCATCTGAAAGATAATTCCAGGATACTTGCGAGTCGAAGGCGTAATCTGCTCTACATTAAGCTTTTCAAGCATCTTCTTTCGAGAAGTGGTTTGCTTCGACTTCGCCACGTTGGCAGAGAAACGACGGATGAATTCTTCCAGCTGTTTGCGCTTCTCCTCTGCCTTCAGACGCTGGTTCTGAGCCTGACGTAAGGCCAACTGCGATGACTCGTACCAGAAGGAGTAGTTGCCCGAGAACAGCGTCACCTTGCCGAAGTCAATGTCGACAGTCTGCGTCGAGACCGCATCGAGGAAGTGGCGGTCATGACTGACCACAAGGACACACTGCTCCAGATTCGACAGGTACTCTTCAAGCCACTGCACGGTGTCGAGGTCAAGGTCGTTGGTAGGCTCGTCGAGCAGCAGATTATCGGGATGTCCAAACAAGGCCTTAGCCAACATCACACGCACCTTCTCATTGTTCGAGATATCGCTCATCTGCTTATAGTGCTGCTCCTCTTTCACACCGAGGTTCTGCAGCAGTTGTGCGGCCTCACTCTCAGCCTCCCAGCCGTTCATCTCAGCAAAAGACATCTCCAGTTCGGCAGCCTTTACGCCATCCTCTTCGGTCATTGCGTCCTTGGCGTAGAGAGCTTCGCGCTCCTTCATGTTCTGCCAAAGTGGCTGATGTCCCATGAGGACTGTGTCCATCACGGTGTACTGGTCATATTTGAAGTGGTCCTGTTCGAGCACTGACAGGCGTTCACCGGGAGCCATCTCGATGCTTCCCTTGTTAGGCTCCAACTCACCGCTGATAGCACGAAGGAGAGTCGATTTACCAGCTCCGTTAGCACCGATGACGCCATAAATATTGTTGTTAGTGAACTTCAGGTTCACGTCCTTGTAGAGAACCTTCTTACCAAATTGTATCGCCAGATTCGTGACTGTAATCATCTTGCTTTCTTTATCTTGTTATATGATTGATGGTGCAAAGGTACGAAATAATTCTGACATGACCAAAAGAATACAAAAAAAGCGGCACTTTGCTAAACAAAGTACCGCTTTGTTGGTAAAGAAGTGCCACTTTGACATAAGAGAAGTGCCCCTTCGTCATCGGTGAAGTGCCCCTTCGTCATCGGTGAAGTGCCCCCCCTTGTTTATCGGTTATGTATACAAGTAACGCTTGATGCTTTTCTTCGGGGTCTTCTGGAATTCATCGTCGTGAATGACAATTTCGGAAATCTTCTCATAGGCGGGTAATTGCTGATTGAGGCCAGTGAGATTCTGGTTCATGACATCCTGAAGATCATCGCGGCTGAAGTTCATGCTCTTGGCTTCATCGAAGTCAGGATGAACAAGGGCGACGAGCTTTGTGTCGCGCTGAACGACAATGCTCTCGAGAACCATTGTCATGGAGTTGAGCTTATCCTCGATTTCTTCAGGATAGATATTTTGTCCATTAGGACCAAGAAGCATATTCTTAGATCGTCCGTTAATGAAGACATTACCCTCACGGTCCATAGTTCCGAGATCACCGGTGTGATACCAGCCGTCGCAATCGATAGTCTCGCGTGTAGCCTCGTCGTTTTTGTAGTAGCCAAGCATAACGTTGAGACCTCTTGTCAGAATCTCTCCCGGGATGTTCTGCGGGTCGGGCGAGTCAATACGCACCTGCATGTTCTTTGCGGCGCGCCCGCATGAGCCTGGCACGAACTCGCGCCAATCAGCATAGCAAATGATGGGGGCGCACTCAGTGGCACCATAACCGACCGTGTAGGGGAAGTTAATGCGGTAGAGGAACTGCTCAACCTCCTGATTAAATGCGGCTCCACCGACTATGATTTCAAAGAAGTTCCCGCCAAAGGCCTTGACCACCTCCTTGCAAATCATCTCGCGAATGCGCTGTGAGATGACGGGCATCTGGAGCAGCAGGCGCATACGATTGTTCTGAATTTTGGGGAACACTCGCTTGCGGATAATCTTCTCGATAACCAGCGGAACAGCAATGATAATGCGGGGTTTCACCTCAGCAAAGGCCTGGGCGATGATGGCGGGCGAGGGGATGCGGTTGAGATAGAACACATGACAGCCGCAAAGGAATTCGAAAATAAACTCGAAGGCCATTCCATACATGTGAGCCATGGGAAGAATGGAGATGACATTGTCGCCAGGCTTCAGCTCGTTGCCCATGGCGGAGCACGCGAAATCATAGTTTGACCAAATGGCACGATAGGGAATCATAACGCCCTTGGAAAAGCCTGTCGTGCCGCTTGTGTAGTTAATGAGAGCCAGTTCGTCAGGCGACTGCTCACGATAGTAACTGACGTGCTCCTTGCGGAAATACTTGGGAAATTTCTTACCGTAGAGTTCGTTAAGGTGCTCGCGGGCATAAGTTAGTTTGTCTGTGCGCGAGACGATGAGCGAAAAGTCGGTGGAGCGGATGATGCCCTCCAGTCCTGGCATCTGCTGCGGGTCGATACTGCCGGACACGTGGTCACCGGCAAAGAGAAGACGGGCATCAGAGTGGTTGACAATGTTGTGAATCTGGTCGGGCATGAACTCATGCAGAATAGGTACAGCGATAGCACCATAGGTAAGCGTGGCCAGGAAGGCGACGGCCCACTGGCTGGAATTACGCCCGCAGAGGGCTATCTTGTCGCCGCGCTGGATGCCAGAGTTCTCAAACAGGATATGTACTTTCTCAATCTTGCGGGCCACGTCGTGGTATTGCAAGGTCTGTCCCTTATAGTCGGTCAGAGCATCCATGTCCCAATGGGCTATGATGCTCTTTTCGATGAGCTCGTTGAAGCTTGGTATTTCTTTCATTCTTTCGGTTTATGCTTGGTAAAGATAACGTTTAATACTTTTCTTTGGTGTCTTTTGGAATTCCTCGCTGACCAGGTCGATATGCGTAATGCGGCTGTAAGCTGGTAGCTGCTGGTTAAGATTCTCACGGTTTTGCTCCATCACTGCATCGACTGACTCGCGATCGAGTCCAAGTGCTTCGTCCTGATCAGGATAGACGAGGGCGACGAGTTTCTCATCCTGTTGGATGACGAGGCTCTCACCCACAAGAGGCATGGAGTTCAGCTGGTCCTCGATTTCCTCGGGATAGATGTTCTGCCCACTGGAACCGAGGAGCATGTTCTTGATGCGCCCACGGATGTATATATTGCCCGCAGCGTCCATTGTGCCGAGGTCGCCCGTGTGATACCAGCCCTCAGAATCGAGCGCCTCACGCGTGGCTTCCTCATTTTTATAATAGCCGAGCATGACATTGGTGCCGCGGGTGAGAATTTCACCAGGAAGGTCCTCGGGATTGGAGGAGTTAATGCGAACTTCCATGTTGTCGATGGCACGGCCACATGAACTTGATGCAAAGTCGTGCCAGTCGCTATAGCTGATGAGCGGGGCGCATTCGGTGGCACCATAGCCGACGGTGAGGGGAAAGCCTATAGAAAGCAGGAACTGCTCAACCTCCTTAGAGAGGGCAGCACCACCAACAATGATCTCGTAAGCACGACCGCCAAAGGCTGAAAACACCTGATCGCAGATTTTCTCCTTCACAACCTTCGACACAACGGGCATAGCCAGCAACAGACGCATGCGGTTAGTCTGCAGCACAGGGAACACCTTCTTTCGGATAATCTTCTCGATAATCATGGGCACAGCGATGACCAGTGCGGGGCGGACTTCTGTGAAAGCTCGAGCAATAAGAGTGGGTGAAGGCAGACGGTTGAGGAAAAAAATGTGGCAACCGTTGCAGAAGGAGAAAATAAATTCGAAAGCCAATCCGTACATGTGGGCCATTGGCAGGATGCTGAGCATCGAATCACCTGCATGGACATGCTCGCCAAGACGGCGAAGGGCAAAATCGAGATTGCCCAACAAGGCGCGGTATGGCAGCAATACGCCCTTTGAGAAACCAGTTGTGCCGCTGGTGTAGTTGATAAGCGCCAGTTCCTCAGGCTGGTCGGCATGATAGCTGACGTCCTCGCGTGTAAAATCTTTAGGATAGCGGTTGCCAAACATCTGGTTGAGATGTTCACGGGCAAAGGTAAACGTCTCTGAGCGCGAAAGCATGATAGAGAAGTCAGGCAGGTTTATGATGGCCTCGAGCTGAGGCATCATCTCAGGCGTGATTTCCTTGGCCACGTAGTCACCTACAAACAAAATTCTCGACTCAGAATGATTGACAATATTGTGGATTTGCTCAGCGTTGAACTCATGCAGTATAGGCACGACCACTGCCCCATAAGTGAGCGTGGCTACGAATGTGACCGCCCAGTTAGCCGAGTTGCGCCCGCAAATGGCAATCTTGTCGCCCTTTTTGATACCGCAGTTCTCAAAAAGGATGTGAAGTTTAACGATGAGTGTAGCGACATCGTGGTACTGATAAGTCTGCCCCTGATAGTCGGTCAGGGCGTCATTATCCCAGTTCTTGACGATGGTCTCTTTAATATATTGGTTAAAGCTTGAGCCTTGATTCATTGCACAATGATGAAATTTCTGTGCAAAGATACATTGTTTTTTGCACATTTGCAAACTTTTCGTGCAATATTTTAATCAAAAGGTACAAATTTGGGGGAATTAGAGCATTTTCTTCTACTCATAGCGCATAGAACGAGCTGGATGGATGCGCGAAACGAGGTAACTGGGTGCGATGAGTACGAAGACGCAGATGATGAGCGTAGCCAAATTGAGCAGCAGAATGAGCGGTATGTTAACTTCCATGGGGGCCTCGCTGACGTAATAAGTCTGCGGATCAAGCTTGATTATACCTGTGAACTTTTGAAGCAAAACAATACCCACGCCAAGCAGATTACCAATGATGAGCCCACGACCGATAATGAAAGTGGCAAACCATAGGAACGTCCTGCGAATGGTTGTGTTTCTGGCACCGAGGGCCTTGAGTATACCAATCATCTGAGTACGCTCAAGAATAATGATGAGCAGGCCGCTGATCATTGTGAAGCCAGCTACAGCAACCATTAGAGCCAAAATGATCCAGACGTTGACGTCAAGTAAATCGAGCCAGGAGAATATTTGCGGATAGGCCTCGAGAATGTTCTGCGAAGCGAAGGTGTTGCCCTCTGAATCGAGGGTACGGCCAACCTGCCAAACGACGTTGAGGCTGGTATCATCAAGACGTGAGAAATCGTCGACGAGCAATTCTGCACCCGTGCATTCTTCACCACTCCAGCCATTGAGTCGCTGTGTAGCATAGAGGTCGGTCAGGCAGACAAGGTCGTCAAAGCGTTTCATGTTGGTGGCATAGATGCCCGTGACGGTAAAGCGACGTGTGCGCACGTCGTCGTCCCCGATAAAATAAGCAAACACACGGTCGCCCACCGTGAGGCGCAGTTTACGGGCCATTGTCTGCGAAATGAGCAGCGGATACTTTGTCGTGGAGTCGCAAAAAGCAGGCAACTGCCCCTCTATGAGGCATTGACTGAGGTAGGTCGTGTCGTATTCCTGAGCAATCCCTTTGAAGACAACACCGAGGAAGTCGTCGTCAGTTTTGAGGATGCCCTCAGCATTTGTGAAGCGCTGGGCATGCCTGACACCATCGATGCCGCTGAGTACCTGCATCATGCTGTCACCGATGCAGACTGGAAAGGAAGCTGCCGACGTGAACGACCCGATATTCTCAACTTGAATATGGCTACCGAAGCCTGCCACCTTATCTCGTATGGTATGCTTGAAACCCAGAACGACGCTGACGGTGACGATCATGACCGCCAGCCCCACAGCCACGCCGATGGTGGCAATGCGGATAGCCGGCCGACTGACCTTGCGCTGGTCGTCGTCCTCACCATAAATCTTGCGTGCTATGAACAGGGGAAAGTTCATCCTTCACTTATGAAACTTTTCCTGAATAAGCCTCGAGCGCCTTTTGCAGCACATTGAGCGCCTTGACAAGGTCGTTCTTTTTCAACACATAGGCAATACGCACCTGGTCACGTCCGGCACCGGGTGTGGTATAGAAGCCGGCAGCTGGAGCCATCATGACAGTCTGACCTTCATACTCGAACTCACTGAGGCACCAGCGGCAAAATATCTCTGCGTCATCGACTGGCAGTCGGGCAACAGTGTAGAATGCTCCCATAGGAATGGGAGAATAGACGCCGGGGATGCGGTTGAGCCCGTCAATAAGACATTTGCGCCGCTCCACATATTCGTCGTAGACGTCACGCATGTATTCATCACTAACATCGAGGGATGCCTCAGCCACAATCTGTCCGATTAATGGTGGTGACAGGCGTGCCTGACAGAACTTCATCACGGCAGCACGCACCTCCTTGTTTTTCGTAATCAAGGCACCAATACGAATGCCGCATTCCGAATAGCGTTTCGAGACGGAGTCAATGAGGATGACGTTCTGCTCGATGCCCTCCAGATGACAAGCTGAGATATAGGGTGAGCCTGTATAGATGTACTCGCGGTAAACTTCGTCGGAAAACAGATACAGGTCGTATTTCTTCACCAAATCACGAATCTGGTTCATCTCGCGACGCGTATAGAGATAGCCCGTCGGGTTATTGGGGTTACAAATCATTATCGCACGGGTGCGTTCATTAATTAATTCCTCGAACTTCTCCACCTTGGGCAGCGAAAAGCCCTCTTCTATAGTGGTAGCAATGGTACGAATGCGCGCACCGGCCGAGATGGCAAACGCCATGTAGTTGGCATAGGCAGGCTCTGGCACAATAATCTCATCGCCGGGATTCAGACAACTGAGGAAGGCAAAAAGCACGGCTTCAGAGCCACCCGAGGTGATGATAATGTCGTCAGCCGTCACCTGAATGTTATAGCGGGCATAATAGTCGACCAGCTTCTCACGATAGCTTTGATAGCCCTGCGAGGGAGAATATTCCAAAATCTGGCGGTCGATGTGTTTCAGTGCATCGAGGGCCACCTGAGGAGTAGGCAGGTCAGGCTGACCGATGTTCAGGTGGTAGACCTTTGTGCCGCGCTTCTTGGCTGCGGCAGCTAGCGGTGCCAGCTTACGTATTGGCGACTCGGGCATTTCGAGCCCTCGAATGGAAATTTCCGGCATCTTTCTCTATTTAAGTCTTTTATTTGCGATTCAGTCTGCAAAGGTACAAAGAAAAATCGAAAACGACAAAAAAACTTAAATAAAAAGAGGGCATATCATTGTGACATGCCCTCTTTCAATTCTTAATCGTTAAATTCAGCGCTTGTTCAAGGCGAGATCAATCTCAACAGCAATCGACACCGTAGCACCTACCATGGGGTTGTTGCCGATGCCGAGGAAGCCCATCATCTCAACGTGAGCAGGCACTGAACTCGAACCAGCGAACTGGGCGTCGCTGTGCATGCGGCCCATTGTGTCAGTCATACCGTAGCTAGCAGGACCTGCAGCCATATTGTCGGGATGCAGTGTGCGACCTGTACCACCACCGCTGGCTACCGAGAAGTAAGGCTTGCCAGCAAGGGTACGCTCCTTCTTGTACGTACCTGCCACAGGATGCTGGAAACGAGTGGGGTTTGTCGAGTTACCAGTGATTGACACGTCGACATTCTTCTTCCAGAGGATGGCCACACCCTCACGGACATCGTCGGCACCATAGCACTTCACCTTGGCACGCGGACCGTCGCTGTAGGGAATTTCCTTCACCACCTTCACCTCGCCGGTGTAATAGTCGAACTGCGTCTGTACATACGTAAAGCCATTGATGCGGCTGATAATCATAGCAGCATCCTTGCCAAGACCGTTCAGGATGACGCGCAGGGGCTTCTGGCGAACCTTGTTAGCCTTCTCGGCAATCTTTATGGCACCCTCAGCAGCAGCAAAAGACTCGTGGCCAGCCAGGAAGGCGAAGCACTCGGTCTCCTCACGCAGAAGACGGGCTGCCAAGTTACCGTGACCAAGCCCCACCTTGCGGTCGTCAGCCACTGAACCTGGAATGCAGAACGACTGCAGACCGATACCGATAGCCTCAGCGGCCTCAGCGGCATTCTTCACACCGCGCTTAATAGCGATGGCAGCACCACAGACATAAGCCCACTTGGCATTTTCGAAGCAGATGCGTTGAGTGTCCTCACACATCTGGTAGGGGTCAACCCCTGCCTTATCGCAGATTTCGTTAGCCTCCTCGATGCTATTGATTCCGTTCTCTTTCAGAGCGGCCAACACTTGATTGATGCGACGCTCATAACTCTCAAATGATACTTTTCTAATCATATTTCGGTTCCTCCTTATTCCTTACGTGGATCAATAGCCTTAACAACTCCCTGCTCAGCTGTGGTTCGGCCGTATGAGCCTGTGAACTTCTTCACTGCCTCATTGGCGTCCATGCCGTCCTTAACAGCTTCCATCATCTTGCCCAAATGCACATACTCGTAACCGCAGACCTGATTATCTTTGTCGAGAAACTGCTTAGTAATATAACCTTCGGTCAATTCCAGATAGCGTGTGCCCTTAGCAACAGTACCATATAGCGTACCCGTCTGTGAACGCAGACCCTTGCCCAGATCTTCCAAACCGGCACCAATGACAAGGCCTCCCTCTGAGAATGCGCTCTGTGTACGACCGTAGACAATCTGAAGGAACAGTTCGCGCATAGCCGTGTTGATAGCGTCGCACACGAGGTCGGTGTTCAGAGCCTCAAGAATGGTTTTACCCGGCAAAATCTCGCTGGCCATAGCAGCCGAGTGGGTCATGCCTGTGCAACCGATGGTCTCAACGAGAGCTTCCTGGATGATGCCGTCCTTGACATTCAGCGACAGCTTGCAGGCGCCCTGCTGCGGGGCACACCAACCAATGCCGTGAGTGTAGCCCGAAATGTCCTTAATTTCTTTGGCCTGAATCCACTTTCCCTCTTCGGGAATAGGAGCGGGGCCGTGGTTGGGGCCTTTGGCCACAACGCACATGTTTTCTACTTCCTTTGAATAAATCATACTGTTTTGTTATAATATTTGTTTTGTTAAGAGTGAATGTCTCAGAAATACCAACCATTAGGCCGTTTCAATGTGCAAAGTTACAAATTATTTCCAAGATAATCTCTTTTCTTTATGATTTATTAAGTATAAAGCATTCTTAAGGATTCATCATCTCAATTTTTGCAAATTAAAATGTCCGTTTATACATGATTCTCATATTTTCTTTGTAATTTTGCACGCATGGAAATAAAGTTATTCGCTAAAATAATCGCTCAGAACTTGCAGCTCGGACAGGCTGCCGTTGAGAACACACTCAACCTGATTGAGGAAGGGTGTACCATCCCGTTTATCGCCCGCTACCGCAAAGAACGCACCGGCGGACTCGACGAAGTGAAAATTGCCGCTATTGCCGACCAAAACGATCGACTAAAGGAAATCGGAAAACGCAAGGAGACGGTGGTGAAGACGATTATGGAACTAGGCAAGATGACCCCTGAACTGCAAAGGCGTATTGACGCCTGCTGGGATGCCACCGAACTGGAGGACATCTACTTGCCCTACAAACCGCGCAGACGCACACGTGCCCAGATTGCCCGTGAGCAGGGACTCGAACCACTGGCTCAGCTCATACTTCTCCAACGAGAGAATAATCCCGAGCATGCAGCAAAGCCTTTCATCGTCGGCGATGTTCCCGACGCTGACGCAGCTCTCCGCGGTGCTCAGGACATTATTGCCGAGACTATCAGTGAGGACGAGCGGTCACGCCAACAGCTTCGCGGCAGCTATAGACGCACTGCTATTATCAGTTCAAAAGTGGTTAAAGCCAAAACTGACACCAACGAGGCCGCAAAGTACAGCGACTATTTCGACTGGCACGAACCCTTGCGCCGCTGTTCGAGCCATCGCCTGCTGGCCATGCGGCGCGGCGAGGCCGAAGGCATTCTTCGCCTGAGCATCGACCCGATTGACGACGAGGAATGCATCGAGCGACTTCAGCGTCTGTGGGTCAGGAGCAACAATGCCTCCGGGCGGCTTGTTGCCGAGGCGGCTGAAGATGCCTACAAGCGACTACTGAAGCCATCTATTGAGACAGAGTTCACCAACCTCAGCAAGGAACAGGCCGACGACGAGGCCATTCGTGTCTTCGCCGAGAATCTCCGCCAGCTACTGCTTGGAGCCCCATTAGGACAGAAACGCATCATGGGCATCGACCCAGGCTTCCGCACCGGCTGCAAGGTTGTCTGTCTTGACGCACAAGGCAACCTGCTCCACCATGAAGCCATCTTCCCACATCCTCCCATCAACAAGCGCATGCAGGCCACCATTCACGTACAGCAAATGATAGGTCAATACA
>FLNV01000284.1_pt1 | contig 12924 bp, 12 predicted proteins | sample 1140351 | NCBI WGS metagenome assembly FLNV01 (sample SAMEA3878207, study PRJEB12797) | bioreactor metagenome | biome: Moose rumen | place: Sweden | collected 2011-10 | reverse complement strand
CCGAGACACAACCCCATGAGAATTGTTCTCAGGCAAGCCCTGCTGTTCTACGGGCAGCTGAGAGCTTAGCGATTCCTTTCATTTGTGACAATCGGAGGCGGTCATCTGCATGACCGCCGATTTGGCATGCAACATAGAGCCTTATCTTCGGATTCCAAGGCGGAAGCGTCTCATCTTCGCAGCATTTCTGTATGGCTGGAGTACGATTTCACAGAGGGGACACATGATTTTTCATTATCGAACAAATCAAATCTATGAAACGAGTGTTTCAACTGACGAAATTTGTGCTGGAACATTGAGTGTGAAATATACAGGTTAATTTCAAAATAGTCAATCATGTTTTTTACTTTCAGCTGAACAAGACACATGCTATCTGACACAACACCATCCATCATTATTGGAACACGCTTACACACACAACGACGCTTATATACCTTAGAATTCTTGTCTTTAATAACAAAGGACTTGTCTTCCTGAAGAGAGTTCAAGTACATTTCAGAATAATTTCCCCTATACGTAAGGGTGCCGTCTTCTAACATAACGATTTCTGCATAAGGTGCCACACAAAAATCTGCGAACTCATCGTCGGATTCGAAATAAAGAAGATAATCTTTCTCTATCATAGCCTATAATATTTTAAAATGCAATAATGATTACTAAGTAATTGTAAACAAATTAGAAAAGATAACAGTTTCTTAAAATAGTTGTAATTTCGGTAATGCAAGTACCTAGATTATAACTAATTAAAAAGAAACTGTTATAATTTCAAAATTGGTTATTATTTAATAAAAATTTTTGGTTTCGCTGATTTGTATTTGAATGACTAAAGTTTAGCATACTGTAATCACACTCTTATATGAGAAAATGTGGGTATTTGTTATTATTATGCTCAATAACGGAATAACAACATTCGCATCAATGTATTTATAGTAACAATTAAAAAATAAGTTGCCTCGTTTTGATGAAGACAAGAAGAAAGGAAGACGAGAAGACAAGACGATAGTCAACTGACGGACATACATAAACGGGTACTCTGAACCATGGACGGACATACATAAAGTATTCAATGGTCTTTACACCCCCTTCGGTTCCCCCGTTATCGGGGGACAGAAACCCTACAGTCAACTGGATGGTGAGGCAAGTTATTTTTTTCACATCACATAACAAGAAATTACTTACTGAATTTCAACTTCAGTTTTGCAATTTTCTCACAAAGAGTTGAAACACTTTCTGAGGATTTTTCCGCATCACTTCCAGTAAACGTCATGTTAATGGTTTCTCCAGGTTCACTCTGTAAGAAGGTCTTGAACTCACTACCATAACTGTCATCTGTTCTCCATTCATTATAGAAAGGCATTAAATCTTTTATCGTCAAGCCACCGGCATCCTGCACTTCACCAACAATCCAAACCTGTCCACCGGGGGAGCCATGCATGTCGGGCGTGACATTAACTGTTTGCAACAATTTGAAATTCACATCAATAGCAGCAGAACCATATTCGGTGGTATATGCTTTGCTAACATGTGTCACCTCAACCTTTCCTCTAAGTGGTGATGGCAGAATCACCTCAATACCAGATGCTTTTGTCGATGAATCTTTATTAGATGTGGTATTACTTTCAGTTTTTGTGTTACTTTCAGTTTTTCTGTTACTTTCTGGCTTAGGGTTGATGCCGTCCCAAGAACTAGATAATTTGAATGTTGAAGCATCTTTAAAATTCGGATATATGTTATTATACGTAGAAAAATTTAATGTTGTGGATTCTCCAACATTTAATGCAAAAACATCACTTAAAGCAAAAATACCCCATTCATCTTTTGCTACTTCATCCTCATCTAAGTCTAACAAAGAAATGTTTATTTTAGGCTCATGTACACATTCATCATCGGAAATGGAGTGAGCATTATAGACTGCAGGTCCACCTTCCTTAATTCTAGTTATTTCTATCGACATAGTAACTCGTTCAAGTTCTCCTTCTCTCAGTTTATATGTCCTATCAACCACCTCAAAATATTCTCCCAAAGGGCCTGTTATTTTTGTAGACTTTGGTTTCACTTTTATGGGGTCTGCAATTTTCTTATCACTTTGAACTTCAAGGTCATCAGAACTATACATATTTTCACTGTCAGTAATCTTCCATTCACCAGACTGTGTTTTTCTAAGATGAACCTCAGAAGTATTAGTATCTCCGCCAACGGTTGTTATTTCATATTTCACAGTAGCTGTATTCCCATCAATTATCTCGTCAATAATCTTACATTTTTGGGGAAGACTATTCTTAGCATCTTCGTCATCACCCTCTCTTACATTATCAATACTTTTTTTCAGCATACTAAGTTTCATTTCTTTTTGTTGTATAACCTCCTCTGCAGAAAGAGTCTCCTCATTAAAATCACAAGCATTGAGAAAATCTTCATACTTTCCATTTACAAGGTCGTTCATGGCTTTCTCAACGACAGCACCAGGGGTGTTATTAGAGCAAGAATACATCATAGCCACAATAAGCATTGTAACTACATAAATAAAAACAGTTTTTTTCATAATACAAATAATTTTTAAATAGACAATATTAAAGACAATTAACCAACTAATATAGGAACACAGCATGTACCCTTAAAAGAGGCAATTACTAGACAAAAACTTATCTATACAATTCTTTATCTGTAATGCTGTGGCATTGCTATCATTAACAGAATTGATTTGTTTTTGAATCCATATTTGATAAGAGTAGTTTAGGATATCTTGTTCGCTGTTTGAATGTATAGCCTTAATTGCTCCATATTTGTCACCTGATGGACGACAAGCACAAACGCTAACAATTGGTTTTTTTCTTTCCTTAAATTCTTTTTTTTCATCATTATTCAACAGTTTCATTGTTGATCCTGTAATAAGGTATATGTCAACCATATTGCTATAACTTCCATTAAAAAATTCACAATTTCCCCTACTGATTGCCCAAGAATCACCACCTGTAGCAACAAATATATAACCAACATTTAACTCAATGACGAAACGGGCATCTTTATATTTATTTCCGGTTTTTAATAACGAATCTATTTGGTTAGATACCGTGGGGTTATTCACTAATAATTTTACTAATTTAATCAGAGTCGTGGTTTTTCCTAAGTTTTTTTCACCATACAAGATAATTTGAAGTTGTTTCTTATTCATGGAGTATAGGTGTTTTAAAGTTTGACTGTATCAATTCTGTTCTCGCTTGCAAATTTACATTTTTATTTTTAATTTTTCCGTTAAAATCTCATCCACTTACATCCACTTTAAGGCAGAGATGAGGACAGAACAGGCTTTTTAGTTGATTTCAAATGTTTTACGGTTTCAGGAAAGAGGATGACCCGTTGATTCAAAAGCAAAAAATCTGGTGGTTTAGGAAAATATGCGTATTTTTGCTGAACGAATGCAAACAGGTAACAAAATGGACACAAACGACATGGCATTATTGTCCACTGGACACAGATGCTCTATGTGGTTTTCTCGCTGCTCGGCATCCACGTGGAGTCGCAGGTGAGGACAGCAAAGGGACGCATCGACGTGATTATCGACAGAGCCGACCGGGTCATCAACTTGTGTGAAATCAAATTCTCTCAGGAGCCGTATGTCATCACTAAAGAATATGCTCAGAAAGTCAGAAACAGGGCTGCACTATTCCGAGAGGAAAGCAGAACGAAGAAATCGTTTGCCATCACATTCATCACCACTTTTGGGATAGCGCAGAATATTCATGCAGGATTAGCACAGAATGAACTTACCGCAGAAGCACTCTTCAGATAGGACGATTTCTATCCCAACCCCGACACTCGAACCTGTAGATTATCAGTATAAAATCCGACAAAAACACCCCGTTTCAGAGAAATAAAGCATTATATTTCTCCAATTCACATATTTTATATCGCAAAAACAGTCAAGGTTAAAAAAGTCGAGTTCCACTTGGGAACCCGACTTTGAATTATTCCTCAAAAGTCTTGGCTGGTACCAATAATTATTGAAGGCCATGTCTATTTGAACAAAACAGAAAAAACTTTTAGTAAAAAACTTACCAAACTTCTAGCAGTTTAAAAACCCAAATAGAACTTAAATCATAATTCCAAGCAGGTCCTCTCTTATGTAGTTTAACCCGCTGACCTGGTTTATAATGCCATTGTTCACCACCTTTATCTTCGGCCTCAACTTTCATACACCATAGAGGGTTTTGAAAAGAAATGACATAACCATCATCAGTTGTTTTCCACTTTTGATTACTTGCACCTGTATACCTTTGTAAAACAATATCATTTCCTTCTGTAAAACGACCATTACTTATAGTTAACGCATAATCAAGGTTGTTAACAGGCTTTATCGCAAGTACCCACGGAGTAACTCTGTCATCGACGACCTCTAACACCCATTTTTCTGGATCTCCTCCATGTGCATCCCATATTTGCAAAAATTGATTGGGTTTCACTTCTCCACCTGGGCAATCCAAAGCTTTTTGATAAGAAAATTTGGGTAGCATATAACCCATCATTCTAGTTCCCACACCAGCACGTTGAGCTTGAGACGACAGGAGTCCTACGGCAAAAATAGCCGTTAATAATAACTTTTTCATTGTTAAAGATTTTTTAAAGTTGAACAAAAATGTTATATAGAAAAATACTAGTGATGCAATAATTTAAAATAGAGCTCCATATATCCCTTTTTTAACAAGAGCTTCAGAGCGTTCCTAGATTCTTTGATTTAAAAAGACAGCGTAACTTTGCAACTAAAATTGCATTGTTATGAACATCGGTCGATATGTTTTCTCACAAGTTGTGAAGAACGTTCCTCGTTATCAGTTCGACAAATGCGTGAAGAAGTACCGTGGTGACTGGCATGTCAAGGATTTGACTTGTTACAACCAGCTCCTGTAGCGAATTAAACATCAGATAAGATTCGCATGGGTGTTAACGATAATAAAGGTAATTGCTTTTTATATTTTCCGAACAACCAGGTCTGACACGATATCTGCAGAGCTTGAAGTATTATTATTCGGATAATATTGAGAGGCAAGCTGAGGATTATTGTTATAAACCGCCTCTTCAAAGAGACTTAGTTTCCATCTGTCCCAGTTTAATATTCCCGGATGCATGAGATGAATAATATTAGGCTGGTGGTTTTTGCCTATTGGAAGGGATTTAACGAAATATTCAGCAGTTTTACCCCACGAGATGATTGCATCGATTTTATATAATGAAGATATTCTTGCGATTTCCTTTAGAAAAATCATCTCGTCATTATTACTTGGTTTAAGTTTGTTCTTTGATGTAAACCACACCTTGACAGCATCCGTAATATATAAAGTGAAGCCCTTATTCATTAACTTTTGGAATATCAATTTGTACACATCGCATTGGCTTGGTATTCCCATTTGCTGGCTGACACCAAAAGGACATCCCACCAATGCTCCTCCTGGAGAACTTTTACATTTTGGGGTTCTTAATGGTGACTGTCCTACTATCACAATCGTCTTACCATTAGAGTTATCTGGGGCGGTTTGCATTAACACAGGGATGTCGATGCCCACACACTCTGCCTTGACATAGTTTTGTTTGAATGAAGAAACTAATGAAACAGGATAGACAGCATCCATTACGTTTTTTGAAAACGGTATGTTGCCCAGCTTATTCTTACATACATCATCCAAAGGGGTTTGTACGAGCAGATTGTAAAATAAATCCTTTGTCGGATATTCCATAGTATATGCCATATTGTTTCAGTTTATAGTTAGTTTATAATTTTGTTTGCAAATTTACATTTTTATTTTTAATTTTTCCGTTAAAATCTCATCCACTTACATCCACTTTAAGATGGAGAGGAGGGCGGAACAGGCTTTTTAATTGATTTCAAATGTTTTACGGTTTCAGGAAAGAGGGTGACCCGTTGATTAAAAAGCAAAAAATCTGGTGGTTTGGGGAAATATGCGTATTTTTGCTGAACGAATGCAAACAGGTAACAAAATGGACACAAACGACATGGCATTGTCACCCGGAAAGGAGTCACTTAAGCAAACCGATGACAATGGTTATCCCAAGCCTAACACACAAAGGATTTTAGAATAATGTAAGTTGGTTATCTACAGCTCTTTCTACACAGATGCATGGATTCTCTGGAAAGAAGCAAAATGGCGATATGGCACCCAACAGATTTTGATCATTCTTTCTTCACACGAATATTCATGAATGACCACTCTAATAGGACATATAAGCGGGGGACGGTTCAACTGGTTGGTCTAAATTAGACGGAAACAGACGGATGAGATGGAGAGGATATGGTTGACCGTGCTTCGCCGGTCAGATGTGCGGACGGGACGTCCACACCCCCGGTGCGGATGGACTCCGGTGCAAGAGAGAGAGGTTAGTGCTGCAGCGGTTGGAAACCGCCATTACTAAGCGGAGTCGAGGATTAGGAAATTCTAATCAGGAGAAATGAAGGAGAATTGGATATTTTTCATTTATCGCCATCCACTTACATCCACTTGCGTCAAAAACAGGGATTGGATTTTGTTTTTATTGAATAATGTTGTAACTTTGTGGGGTAAAACAAAAAGACAGATATGAACAGCATTGTCATGAGAGAAGCCATCGAGAAGAAAGCCGGCCGTAAAATGGAGGCGGCATACGACTTCGAATGGCTTGCCTTACAGATAGAACAACGCACACATGAGATAGTCGGCATCAACACGCTGAAGCGCATGTGGGGATATTTCACAGGAGAACCCGCCAACACCAGGCCCAGCACGCTCAATGTGCTTGCCAAATACCTGGGATTCCAGGACTACGACACATATCTTCTGTCGGTTGACCCGGAAGGCAAGAACCATAGCAGCGACTTTATCCTCTCCCGGCATATCGACACCAAGAAGCTCGACGCCGGGCTCAAGGTGAATGTGAGATGGCTTCCCGACCGCAAGCTGGTGGTTGAGCATCTGGGCGGCGGACGGTTCGTCGTGCTTGAGTCGGTGAATTCCAAGCTGGCAGTCGACGACACCTTCGAGTGTCCGCTGATGATAGAGAGCGAACCACTGTACATGGGCAACCTCATTCACCACTCCCCCGACGGCACGACAACGGGACCGATCAGCTATAAGGCCGGAATCGACAGCGGCGTGATTCTTGAAGTGGAAGAACCGTAAACGGATGGGAGTTAATCCTGCGGATGGGAGTTAATTTTTCAAATGGGAGTTATATTTCTTTCAGAAATTGGAGTTAATTCCTGCGGAATGGAGTTATATTCCTGCGGAATGGAGTTATTTTTCTGCGAAAATGGAAGTTAACGAGCCTGCGTCTCGTGGAGAAAAGACTTACAGTTCACCTCTTTTTATTTGACATTCAACAAACAATGCGAAAATGGGCGACAACAAACACTCTATATTCATAGCCGACAACTTTGAGGGCATCAACAACCAGTTCATCAACTTTACACTTTACCGTACGACATCCCTCAACCGCCTTGTCAAAGCACAGCGATACGGGCAGTGGTGGCTTCTGAAATGTCTGCGGGAAGAAGTGGAGAACCAGCCTGTTTATCAGGAGATGCTACGTAAAGAGTTTGAGGTGATGATCCAGATGCAGCACCCGAACATCGTCAGGACCTACGGCATGGAGAGGGTGGATCCATACGGCATGTGCATCGTGATGGACTGGGTTGAGGGTGAAACACTTGATTGTTTTCTCAGTAAACAAGACGACAGACAAGCCCGAATAAATATTCTTAGGGAGATAGTGGCAGCACTGGGGTATCTTCACCAGAAAGACGTGACACACCAGGATTTGAAGCCTAGCAACATTCTCATCACAAGTGCCGGCTCCTCGGTGAGGCTGATTGACTTCGGCCTGGCTGACGCCTCCACCTTTGCCGTGCTGAAAAAGCCGGGAGGCACCCGTGGATATGCCTCCCCAGAGCAGGTCAACGGTGATTCTCCCGACATGAGGAACGACATCTACAGCTTCGGAGTGATTCTGAAGGAGATGAATATGGGGAAAAAGTTCGACAAGATTGCAGCTCACTGTATGCTGCCGATTGGTAAAAGATACCAGCACGTGGCAGAATTGAGCAAAGCACTGGAACTGGCATCTGATGAAAAGAAGAAAGACCTGAAAAACACATGGCTCATCCTCTCCACTGTGGTTTCGCTGATATTTGCCTGTGTGGCAGGATACAGCTTATATCAGCTGAACGCCATGAAAAACGGAGGCAATGCAGGCATCCCGCCTGATGAGAACCCCGAATACGTGCCTAACAACCTGGTTCAAGGAGAGGAGCCGACGCTGAAAATCGTCAACCCGGACCTCAACGACAAGTGCTCTGGATGGAGCCACTCAGCCAATGCCGATCTGAACACGTACGATAATGGTAATATCAGCATTGCCTCATTCTATTGTCAGACATTCGACTTCTGGCAGGTGGTTCACGGTCTGGAGCCTGGCGAATATGAACTGAGTGTCCATGGTTTTCATCAGCCAAAAACGCCCCAATGGTCTAAACATTTTTATAATGCGGCGAAGGACAAGGAGAACGGCACCTTGTTCTCCTCGACTTGGCTTTATGCCGGCACCGACTCTGTCCGTCTTCTGAACTGGGCGTCGGAATGTTGCACGGAGCCTATTCCAGATGATCCACTTTACAAAGAAGAGGTGGCGCCCGACCTTTGCCCGTTGGCATTGCCGGCTTCCAGTTATTATTTCACTCATGGGCATTACCTCAACAAATTGAGATTTAAACTTGTAGACACCGATTCCGTGAAAATCGGAATCCGTTGCCCTTCAATGATGGAAGAATCTCTCTCGTGGGTGGTGTTCGACACGTTCAGACTGCGAAAACTGTAATTTGCTACTCTGTAAAGTGCACGTTTTTGTTTCTCCCCTAATCGCTTTTGCCTGCTCTTCATGGATTCTAATTGCCGAAACCATTTTTATTGTTTTACAACACCATATCAATTGTATACCGACAATCATCCCGGATGACTTTTTCACTCATCTATGCTTGAATAAATATAAACACTTGTTTTTGCAGGTACTCCCGTCCCGAGCATGGTGATATAGTTGTTTTTATACATCAATATGTAAGGAAATATGTCTGTCTATTTTTTCCGACTGCAAAGTTATAAAACTTTCCGAAAGTTAGCAAAATTCTGAATGGATGATTTGCAAAAATTCCCTTTCTTTTTGTATTTGTTGAAAAAATGATTTTGTCAATAAACGGAAATTTTGTAAATTTGCAAGATAAAGTGTCTGCAAAGAAGGCATGACGACTTCCAAAACTACTAAACAATCATTTTTAATCATTTTTTCACTGAGAAATAATCCATTAAAAAAATACTGGAGATGAAAAACTTGTTCACAACAGCCCTCACGGGCATCCTGCTGCTCCTGGCCGGACATGCAGAAGCGCAAACCGGGATTACTTATATCGAGCGGTCGTGGGATGCGGAAGCGAAGCAGGTGGTGGCTCAGCAGAAGACGACCTCGTCCTATCTCGAATTGAAAAATTCCATGCTCAACAATGGATGGCTTGGCGTCGGTTCCGACTATGGAGATAACTATAAGTGGTGCGTGGTTGACGACAAACTGGAAGTCCTGACGCTGAACGTGCAGGGAGAGGCGCATCTGATTCTGAAGGACGGTGCGCAGCTGATTTGCACGGGGGGCGTGAGGGTGGAAAAGAATTCTTCTCTTACGATCTATGCCCAGTCCGACGGCGACAACTGCGGCAAGCTTGAAGCGACAAACAGCGAATACAGCGGATACGCCGGCATCGGCAGTGCAGCAAACACAGATGATGGCAGCGGCATGGGCACGCTGGTGATTCATGGCGGTGTGGTCAGTGCTACCGGTAACTCGGGTGGTGCCGGTATCGGTGGCGGAGAGAACCGTGGCTTTGAGTCCGACGGTGGCGTCACCATTTATGGTGGTAAGGTCACAGCCAACGGCGGTTCGGGTGGTGCCGGCATCGGTGGCGGCGACGGTGGCCATCAGACGGGCATGGTCCGAATCTATGGAGGCGAGATCACAGCCACGGGAGGCACTTCCGGTGCCGGAATTGGTGGTGGCGATGGTTGCTCAGCTGAGAAAATTGAGATTTACGGTGGTAAGGTGAATGCTTTTGGCGGCGAAAAAGCCGCAGGAATCGGTGGTGGCGAGGATGGCGGCATCAGCAGCACCAGTGGTTATGTTTATATCTACGGCGGTGAGGTATATGCCAAGGGTGATGAATCCAGTATTTTAAAGAAAGGTGGCGCTGGCATCGGCGGCGGCTATGAGGGCAGTCAGGGCGGCCCTGTGATGATATACGATGGTAAAGTCACGGCAATCGGTGGTGGAGGTGCTGCCGGTATCGGTGGTGGAAACACCTTCTCAGTCGAACATCCTTCCAGGAATCCTGGGGGGCCTGTCACAATCAAGGGTGGGTATGTGATTGCACGCTCTGGTGGCGATGGTGCCGGAATCGGTGGAGGCACAGAAGCACCGAATGGAGAGATACGTATTGAAGGTGGAACGGTAGAAGCTTACGGAAAAAAATGGGGACCGGGAATCGGTTATGGTGGCTCTAATGAATATGGAGTCTCATCTCCCCCCGGACAAATCATCATCAGCGGTGGAGAGGTCAAGGCATATGCCGACAGTGAGTATACAGATGCCGCCGGAATTGGTGGTGGCAGAAGTCGTATAAGTCCTGAAGTCTTAATTAAAGGTGGAAAGGTTGAGGCAAAAGGCGGAATCTGTGCCATAGGCGATGGAAAAAATGCCGGTGGCAAATATACATCAGGGCTGGATATTGATGCAGAACTAAGCGTGGAGGCTGGCGAGTATTACACCGTATCGAATTTGATACTCAAAAGTGAGCAGATAAATGCCTGCAGGAATAACCTGTTTGCGTTGATACGGGCCTGCCAGCACGAAGGTGCCGATTTCAACTACTATGATGAGGAACAGCATGAGGTGGTGTGTCAATACTGTAATACATTTCTGAAGCCCCACGTATTTGATGAGCAGCATGTATGCACTATTTGCTACAATGTCACCCCCCTTCTCCTGTCAGACAACTTGGATAACACCCAACAAATTCAGGCAGTTATGGGAGAGATCCACGATGTCGCTATTAAGGATCGTGTGCTGCGTTCAGGTGTTTGGAACACCCTGTGCCTGCCTTACGGCTTAGGCAGCTTCACTGGCACCCCTTTGGAAAATGCTGACGTGAGGACTCTGGAGAGCACGGAATTGGCAGACGGCATACTTACCTTGAATTTCAGCAAGAGCAGCCTCACCTCCATCGAGGCGGGAAAACCTTATCTCGTTTCTACAAACGGAGAAGACATCCTGACTCTCATGTTTGAGAAGGCTGAGATCACGGCTTCCACGCCTGTCAACTCGGAATTCACGCTTGACGAAGCCACGAAACTGAGCATGAAAGGAACTTATGCGCCTATTGTCTGCTCCGAGGAGAACAAGAACATCCTTTATGTCGGCAGCGACGGACTGATTCATTATGCTGACGCCACGACAAGCATCAACTCCTTCCGTGCCTATTTCGAAGTGGAGAGTGCGGAGAGCGGCAGCGGCGAGGGTGCTGCAGGCGTGAAGGCTTTCGTCCTGAACTTCAACGGGTCTGAGTCCACGGGCATCTCATCCGTCAAGACTGCCACAGGTGATGCCGATGACGCTTGGTACGACCTGAGTGGACGACGCATCTCTGTCCGTCCTTCTGCACCAGGCATCTATATCCACGGTGGCAAAAAGATGGTGGTGAGGTAAAGACTGAGAACAGCATTTGCCTCATGACACTGGATGATATTCAGTGCATGAGTTGGAAATAATGAAGACGCCCCGCGGGGCGTCTCTACAAAGGAAGAGGGATATGTCAGAATACTCTGGCATATCCCTCTTCCTTGTGTTGTCGGTTGGAATGTCCTGTGCAGTCAGGGTGCTGAAAACGGACGGGTCTCTGATGCATTTTTGCTCCAGGTCCCATTGGCGGTCTTTGTAGGCTATCTCTTCCTGCTGTCCCCAGCAATTGCCGCCAAAGGCGGTCAACATGAAAATTAACGCATAGAGAAATTTCTTTTTCATTGTGTTATGAGTTTGTTGGTTCTTATGTATGTCGTTTCTGTGAGTCTGTCAGTTCTTTGACAAGTCTTTTAAGTAACAATTAAAAAATAAGTTGCCTCGTTTTGATGAAGACAAGAAGAAAGGAAGACGAGAAGACAAGACGATAGTCAACTGACGGACATACATAAACGGGTACTTTGAACCATGTACGGACATACATAAAGTAATCAATGGTCTTTACACCCCCTTCGGTTCCCCCGTTATCGGGGGACAGAAACCCTACAGTCAACTGGATGGTGAGGCAAGTTATTTTTTTCACATCACTAAATAGCATAGTTACGAAATTTTTATTTAAGTTGTCATCCTCTTTTTTATCTCTTTTTTGTTTTATTGTCCATTTGTGAGTTATTTTACCCTTTCCTGCCTTTTTTATTGTATCTGTCCAGCTATCCTCATATCGTTGGAATAAAATCTGCTATTGCTGATTTCCTTCAGACTTGCTCTATGGGCGTGCCTTTTTGCTGAAAATATTTGGATATTAGATGGAATAGCCGTAAATTTGCTGCAAATTCCGGGATTAACCCAAAGAAAAACTTTATATATGAATAGAATTTATACATCTGCTATGGCGTTGTCTGTGTGCCTGTTGTCTCTGCTTCTCTTCTCGTGCTCCCATAAAGAGCCGGCTCAGACTACCGTCCTGACGGAGGCGGACACTATTGGTCATTACAAGGATATGGACAGTCTGGTTGAGTCGATTCCGTTCTCTGACTTGAAGGGGGTGAGCGTGGGGAATGCACATGATGACAAGGCGAAAACGGGCGTCACAGTCTTCTATTTCCCTGT
>FLNV01001681.1_pt1 | contig 12962 bp, 11 predicted proteins | sample 1140351 | NCBI WGS metagenome assembly FLNV01 (sample SAMEA3878207, study PRJEB12797) | bioreactor metagenome | biome: Moose rumen | place: Sweden | collected 2011-10 | reverse complement strand
TTCTCCTATATTTTCAATATTAGTATAAGTCATCAGTAGTATTTCTTCTTCCAAATACGAATACACATATCCAGGGCTTTGGTAGAACAATCCCGTTTCGGGGTTGGAGATTTTTTGGAAGGTCGCAGAGTCGTAATAACATCTGAAAGCATCTTCCATACTCATTCCTTTTCGCTCCATCAGCATGGCAATCAAGTCCTTCGACAAGCTCTCTTTCAAATACCGAAATTCAGCAGGGGTTACATTCATACTTTCTTCAATTTTGTAATGGCCAATGGGGTGCAAAAGGCATATTGAAATGTGATGCCTTTATAATATTCAAGTTTTTTGAGGAACCTTTTCATGGAAATCTTCCTTTCCCTCAAGTCACGGATCTGAACGCCAACAGTATCGTTGGCAATCGGTCCGAAAACCAAATCGTAATCGTGGCGGAAAACCTGCTTCTCGTCTCGGTTGTTGTAAACGAATTCTGCCCATTCCTCTGAATAGCTTTCAAAGCGTTTTATGCTTAAATCCTGCAAATGCAGTTCATCAAACTCAAAAACAGTAACAGTTTGCTCGCCACCACTTGTCAAAACCTTGAATTTTGCCATTTCTTCGGCTTGTTTTCTGTCGGCGGAAAGATAAAACGCCTTCCCAAAATCCTTATTGGGCCTCGATTTGGCAAGGTCTATCTCCTCAATCACCATATTTGAACCATGATACAAAAGCATTACAACATCCCTCCGTGTCTTCTGCAATACGAAGCCATGCCCTCGACACTATCGGCAAACGAAAGCGTGTGCATGATGTCGTAGCTCTGCTCTATGAGCTTCATGCCGTCGTGCTGGTCGATGTACTTGAACGAATCCGCTTCCGAAAGTGCAAACTTCTTCGCAAATTCATTCACCAAGGCGATTGTGTATTCAATGATATTTAATGTCCGTTTCGACATGCTCCATCAAATTACTTCAACGCTGCAAAAATAACAAATTCCGAAAAACTCTCACAAAAATGCGTACTTTTGCAAAAAAAAATCGGCATGGACACCGAAAAAATCATATTAGGCATCGACCCGGGCACGATGGTGATGGGCTACGGCGTCATCCGCGAGCAAGGCAAACAGCTGGAACTCATCACGATGGGGGTGATTAATTTGAAAAAACTGCCCAACCAAGCCCTCAAGCTGAAGAAAATCTTCGAGCGCGTGCTGGAGATCATCAACGAATATCATCCCGACGAATTGGCCATCGAAGCTCCGTTTTTCGGGCCAAACGTGCAGACGATGCTGAAATTAGGGCGCGCACAAGGCGTGGCCATGGCCGCCGCGCTCTATCGCGACATCCCTATCTTCGAATATGCGCCCATGACCATCAAACAGAAGATTACGGGCAATGGCAATGCCTCGAAGGAACAGGTGGCCAAGATGGTGCATTTTATCCTTAAGACCCAGGAAGACCCCGAGTTTTTCGATGCCACCGATGCCGTTGCAGCCGCCGTGTGCCATAGCATCAGCAAAGGCAAGGACGTGAACTACACCAAGCACACCACCGAGAAGGCCAAGGCGCACCGCCGTCCGGATTGGAGCCAATTCATCGCTGAGAACCCCGACAGGGTACAGAAGTCATAATACTAGAAATCGCCCGAACATAGATTCCTTGCCACCGCTCGTGTTATAGCGCAGGAATGACATGTTCGGGCGATTTCCGTTATAATTCTGACGACAAATGATATTTTCCGCTGCCGTAAGTCTTTGTCTCGTAGCCGTTTGCCGTGGGCACGCTAACCTCAGCCGTGGTGTTGGCCGGGATGGTGAAGTCCCACTCGAAGCGGTTGCCGTCGCGTTGCCACGAGCTTTCGATGCGGCCCGAAACCGACTCATAGGCGCAATTCACGAAATCCAAGCCTTCAATCGGATAGGGCTTCAGCTCAATCTTCTGGTAACCAGGCTCCAAGGCACGGATGCCGCCGAGGTATTCGTATTCCCAGAGGATGAGGTCGCCGAGGAGCATGACGTGGTTGCCCGAGTTCATGGCGGGGTCGGCGGTGTTGCCGTTCCAGAGTTCCCAGATGGTGGTCGCGCCGTTGCGCACCATGTAGCCCCAGCTCGGGTAGGTGTCGTTGCCGGCAATCTTCAGGGCGAGGTCGCCGCGACCGTATTCCGTCAAGGTGCGCATCAGCTGCTGTATGCCGATGACGCCCGTCGAGACGTGGCCGTCGCATTCGTTCATCGTCTTGTCGACGATGCTTTCCAGCACTTTGTCTTCCAAGCCTTTGGGTACCATGCCGAACCACAAGGGCAGGATGTTAGCGGTGACGGTGTTGTTGGCATAGACACCCGTCACGCGGTTGAAATACTTGTCGTTGAAGGCTACGGTCGAGGTGGTAATCTCTTGGTTGAAGAAGTCGACATCTTCGGTAAGGCCCAAGATTTCGGCGAACTTGGCCATCTTGCCCGAGAGGTAGCAATAGAACGGCGTGGAGATGACAGCTGCTTCGGTGATGCGGTTGGGGTCGTTGGAGTGGATGAGTTCGAGCGACTCGGGCGGCATGCACCAGTCGCCGTAGGTGTCTTTGGTCATGATGCCGCCAACCATGTATTTCTCTTTCATGAAAAGCAGCCATTTCTTCATCGCATCATAGTGTTGTTCAATGGGTTGCACGTCACCGAAGCGGGTGTAGAGCATGTCGGCGACCGAGATGAAGGTGCCCGGCCAAGTCATGCTGTTGAAATAGAAGCGCCAATAAGGCGGGATCACATCGGGCACGGAGCCACTCTCCAACTGGCTGTCCTCCGTATCGGTGACCCATTTGGAGTAAAGTTGTTGGTTGTCAAAGATATACGATTCTCCGAAACAACCTGTGGCGCGGTCGCCGGTCCAGCCCATGCGCTCGTCGCGTTGCGGACAGTCGGTGGGCATCGAGCGGTAGTTGCCTCGTATGCCCCAGTAGGCGTTGTGATACACCGCATTGATGATCTCGTTGGAGGTCTCAAACGAGCCCGTGACGGGCATTTCGTCGTAGATGACCCAGCCGTCGAAATCGTCCAAATTGGGGGTTTCGCGCAGGCCGGATATTTCTACGTAACGGAAGCCGTGGTAGACGAACATGGGATGCCAATTCAGTTGGCAGTTGGCAGTTGGCAGTTGGCAGTTGTTGGCGACGATGTAACGGTCTATGTTTTCTGAGCCGCGGAGGTTGGCGGTGTAGAGCGTGCTGTCGTCGTTGAGGAGTTCGGCGAAGCGCAGCGTGACAGTGTCGCCCGCTTGCTGTCCGCTCACCTTCATGTCGATGAAGCCGACCATGTTTTGGCCCATGTCGAGATACCAATTGTCGCCTTTTTGGAACACGCTGACGGGTTTCAGTTTCTCCATCACGCGGATGTTGGGGTTGGGCTGGGCGGCGAGTTCGCCTTCGGGGGCGTCCACGAGCTCGGCTTGAAGCCATGCTGAGTCGTCGTATCCCGTTTGATTCCAATCGCCGAGTTCAAGGTTTTCGTCGTAGGTCTCGCCGTCCCATTCGTTGGCGGTGCGGATGGGCCCACGGTTGGTGATCTTCCAGGTGTCGTCGCTGACGATGGTTTCCTTTTGGCCGTCCTTGTAGGTCACTTCAAGTTGCAGCAAAAGTCGCGGTGTGCCAAAGGCATACACGTTTTCGGTGCCGTCGCGGTTAGGGTTTTCGGCGTTGTGGCGGATGGCCGTGTAGCGACCGCCTTCGAGGATGACGCCGATGGCGTTGTCGCCGTTTTGCAGTTGGCTGGTCACGTCGTAGGTGTTGAAATAGACGCGCTTCGCGTACCACGACAGCGTGGGCTTCAGCAGTTCGTCGGGCGCGACTTCGGTGCCGTTGAGGTAGGCACTATAGACGCCCATGCCGCTGACATAGAGTCGGGCGTTTTCAACCTCGCCGTTGAGCGCAAACTCCTTGCGCAGATAACGCGCTGCGACGCGGGTGTGGCCTACCAAAACGTCGTCGTCAAACTCGTGGCCGATCCATTTCGCCTGCCAGTCGGCTTGGCTCAACAGGCTGATTTCAAACGACTTGACTTCGCTCTCGATTTTGGTTTTCGTTTTCCCGTTGGAAACAGTGGCCACGACTTTCCAATAGGCCTTGTCGCGACTTTGCAAGGCTTGGCCTTCGTAGGGGATGTAAAGCATTTGTGCTGAGGCTTTTACACCCGAATCCCAAAGGTCGCCGCGACCGTTTTTGGCATTTTGCTCCGTCGAGGCCACAATGATTTGATAGTCAAGCTGTACGATGTCGTTTTCCGACGATGCGTATTGCCAGCTGAAGCGCGGTTGCGCCGTGGCCAAGGCCCTTGAGCCGTCCTGTTGCTCCACATTCGGGTTGGTGATGGTGATGTTGAGTGTGTTGCTGGTGCAAGATGCAAAGGCAACCAAGGATAGGATGAATAATGCTATGCGTTTCATGGCGGTATGTTTTATTCGAGGGTGAGTTTTTTGTATCCGTTCATCCGTTTCGGTTCAAAGCCCAAGTCGATTTGCTCGATGCCGTTGGCGTTGACCTTCAGCATGATGGATTCCATCGGCTTGAAATTCAATGTATAAGCCTCGCTCTTGCCGTGGTGGTTCACGGTGATGTCGCGGGTGGCTCCCTGGTCGGTGAAGGCGTAGCAATAATCCAACGGATATTCGATGGTCTGGGTCATGGGGTTGGCGACGAAGACATAGTAGGTGTCGCCGTCCTGACGGATCCAGAAGTTGGGGAGGTTTTCGCCATTGATTAAGGGATTAAAGTTGAGAGTTGAGAGTTGAGAGTTGAGAGTTGAGGGTTGAGAGTTTAGAGTTGAGAGTTGTTCGATAAGGGTTTCATATTCAGGGTGTTTCACCATGCCGGGTTCTTTGGGCATACGGGCCATGATGACGGGAAGGCCTTCCTCGGCCAATCTGATGATTTCCTGCAACGCGCCGATTTCCATGTATTCCACATCGCAGAAAAGTGCCTTGAAGTCGGCATTGCCGCAATGCAGTGTGCCGTTCTCGAAGGTGGCGTCTTTCAGGAAATGCTCGTTCACCCAAAGGGGTTGCATCCCTTTGAATCGCTCTGGCGTGTTGATGAAGCGCATCTCGTACTCGCCCCAGAAGAAGGCTTTCACCTTGCGCATCGAGTCGGGATAGGCACCGCCCATCCAAGCGTCTTCGAGCGGCATGTAAACCGCCAAGTCGCTGTAGTTCTTGCCTTTACGCATATATTCCGACACCTTGGCCATATAATTGTTGAAGTCGGTGAGGTTTTGGCCGCTGAGGTTGTTGAGCTCGCTCGTGCTGATTTGGCAGGTGGTGTAGAAGAAGTTGCTCGTGTCGCCCACAGGGTTGAAGGGGAAGCCGTGCCAGATGATTTGGTTGGTGCCGTTGGCGAAGAGGGCGTCGCAGATGAGCTTGAGGTCGGCGATCTGTTCCTTGCCTTGGTGGGGGCTTTGGCCGCGACCGCGTTTGTAGAGCAGTCCAGTCCAGCCGTAGGCGCAGGTGAAGGTCTCGGCGGTGACGGCGGGTTTGTCGGCGAGGGTGGCCGCCGATGCCGCTATCTTGCTGAAACAAGGCTCATAGAGTATGGCTTCGGTCTCAGGCACATCGACCATCGTAAAGGCCGTGAGCAGGTCGGTGGGGGCGCCGCCGCATTGCGCTCGCGAGAAGGCTCCGACCGAGGTGGCGTTGTCGGCGAAAGGCCCGTAGAACTCGCGCAGCACATAGTCCGAGAGGGTGTGCATGTAGTCGTAGAACACCTCGGCGTTGGCTTCGTCCAACAGGGTTTTGTTCCTCATGTAAGGCTCGATGTCGTAGCCATGTTCCTGCATGAAGGTCTCGCCGAAGCCGGGGGTCCAGAGGTATTGCGTCTCCACCTCCCACGAATCGACGAACAAGCCCGACTTGGAGCCTTTGTAGGCCTCCGCCAAGCCCTTGTTCATCTTGTCGGCGTAGCGGAAGAAGGCGTTCTTGTCCAAGTGGTTGATGATGCGTGCCTCACGGGGGAAGTCCCACGTGTAGCCGCGCCGTGCCGACTCCACGGTCTGACCAGCCTCGCAAGCGGTGTTCTCGAAGTAGTTGCGCGTCTGGTCGGCATACGGCAAATCGATGTCGCTGAAGGGCCACAGGGTGCCGTAGGTGAAGTCGCAGCCGAGGCCGAGCGAGTCGGCGACCTTCTTGGCGTAGTTGACGCTGACGGCCCATTCGGGCGAGAGGAACTCGGGATGGACGGCGGTCGAGTCCAAGCCCATCGGGTAGATCCACGCGATTTCGACGCCGCCGAAGCCGTGGTCGCGCAGCCAGACGAGCTGCTCGCACACGTCGCGCCGGTCGATTTTGGAGGAGAACCACCACCAGCGGGTGTAGGGTTTGTAGGACGAATACAGGGACATCGCCTGCCCTTGCTCAGGCTCGTTTTTTGTTTTGTTGTCGCAGCCGGCGAATTGAACTATCATTGCGGCTAAGACCAAGATAATCAGACTTTTTTTCATGGTGTGTTGTTTGTTAGATATTTGCTTGTTATTTAATCATGCTTTTAGACCCGATAGGACAAATGGGAGAAATCCCATCAAGTTGCCCGACATGTGGACAATGATAGCAAAAGCGTGGTTGTCGTATTTTTCTTGATAATATCCTGCGACGAGGCCAAGAACTGTAGTAAAAGCGACCATTCTGATCACAAATAGCGCACTGATTCCTGACTTTATGAGGATAAGGTGTGCCAATCCGAAAGTCAAGGCACTGATGGCCACGGGAAGGCTGATTCTTCTGTGAAACATCGTAAAACCTTTGGCGTTCAATGGCTTTAAAAGGTTTTGCAAGAATCCGCGAAACAGAAACTCTTCTGCGACGCTGGCGAGGATGAAGTCAAAGAGGAAGAATTGCACAACTGAAGCATTGGCCACGGCAGGATGTGCATCCGCCTTGCCGCTTATTGCGATGGTCAACATGCCCAAAACCATGTTAATCACGACGGCGGATAGGAAGCCAAAGAGAATGGACCTCAGCATTTGTTTGAACCGAGGCGTGGCAATCCGATAGTTCACATGTTTTTTTAACCCCAAAATCAAGCCGATGGACAAAAGTAACATGATGACATGGGTCATGAAGGAACTGGCTAAGAAAGTCGATGGCCAGATTAGTCGGCTTCCCACCATTGTTGAGACGGCGAATACTGCTATAGTGAGCAATAATCCATCGATGATGCGTTTTCGATTGTCCATTTTATTCTGTTTTAAGGTTGGTCATGATAATGAATCAAGTCGCAAAAAAACAATAACTTTATCATTTACGTTTCAATTTTCATGCGACAGCCTTTCTTTGACGAACTCCTGAAACGTCAGGATGCGCGAGGCGTTCTCCTTGCGAAACAGCAGGTGCTCGAAATCCCGTCTCTTGCGGTTCATGTCAACCGACTGCATCTTGTCGGTGATGTTTTGCAGCAGATCTTCCGGCGTGCTGATTCCGACCCGTTTCTTGAGGAAGTCGTAATCCGGCTGTGTGTATTGCCACAGGAACATCGCATCGTAGAAGTCACGCCCCTTGCTGCGGGAAAGGATGGCGGAGAGTTTCATGGAGAGCAAGACGGCGTCGGGCGGTGTCGGAAACAGGAAGCGGAAACCACATCCTTCGATGGTGGACATGACCCTCTGGTAGTCGATTCCCTGGTCTTGTGCTTCCATCTTGATGAGGAAACGCTCCTCGCGGTAGCCCGAAAGGTTAAGGCTGAAAAGCAGTTCAGGAAAATAGAAATTCCGTCGGAAGGCCGTCAGCCTACTGTTGTCCTTGTCGCGAGCCTCCATGGTAAGGCCGGTGCCGTTCAGATAGCCAATCACCTTGTCCGTCATCAGCATGAACTCATCCTCTGAAAGCCCCTTGTGGTCGAAATCCAGATCCTCGCTGAATCGGTCGATGCCCCTCACCAAACGCAAGTTGCTTCCTCCGATGAAAACGATCTTGTCAACCCACGGACTCGTGGAAAGGTAGTCGAGAATCAGCAGTTGAATATATTCCCTGAGGGCATAGCGGCTGAATCCGGGAACGGCCCTAAGGTTATGCGGAAAGAAAGCCGAGATTTGTGTCAGACTAATCATACATCGTAAACCTTATATAGTGTGTTCATTCTTTTTGTAAGCGACGTGTCCGCAAGACGGTCAAGATATTCGTCCATCCGCTCACTGCTGAACTCGCTTGCCATGAAGTCATCATCGAGCCGCAGTTCCTCCATGTCCTCTTCCGACTTGTATTCGCGGTTCAGGTAGAGCAGGTCGAGCAAGGCCTTCTCTGGTGTGGCGATGAAGATGGGCGGCAGACCCGCCTGTCCGGACAGCTGGGCATCCGCCGCCTTGATGTCGTAGCCGAACATCATGCGGGGGTGGACATTGTGGTAGGAAAACTGGCCGGCAGCATTTTCCGTATCCCATGTCTTCAGCGAGGTGACGCTGGTCAGCTGCACCACCGTCTCCGGAATCATGTCGTAGAACGCCAATGCCGAGTGCAGGCTGATGTACGACGGCTTGTACATCTTGTTCGCTGCGAACATGCCGAACCCAGGTCTTTGCAGCCATTCAGGGAAGGCATACATTCCGTTCTTCAGCCGCAATATCAGGCCGCGTTTTGTCCATCGGCCGAGATTATTCTTGTCGAAGGGCTTCATGACGGCATTCACCTGACTAACCGTGAAAATGCCTGCATCGAAGAACTGTTGCCTGAATGATAGATACTCCATCTCTGTGCCTTTATTTCTATTTTTCCGCAAAAATACGGAATTTTGGAAACATAACGCTATTTTTGGCGAATAATCTTATACCCTCATTCATAACTTTCCGAGTTGAGTTGCTACACTATAACCCAAACACCTCCGCCAGCTCCTGCATTTGCGCGTCGCTCATGCCTTCGGGATTGAAGCCCATGCTGCGGGCACTCATGTAAATCTGCGCGGCCTTGTTGAGCACATCTACTTGGTCGAAGGCGGCCATGATGTCGGTATCGACGGCAAACACGCCGTGCTTCTCCCACATTACCACGTCGTAGCCTTCGTTGAGCCTGTCTAAGGTGGCTTGTGCCAACGCCACGCTCGACGGCAGCAGATAAGGCACGATGCCAAGTCCCTTGGGGCAGAAGGCCCGCGTTTCGGGAATCATCGACCAGAGGAGCCGCGTGAGCACGTCTTTCTCCAAAAACGGCCTGTGGTGCGTCATCGCCACGAGTTCGATGGGGTGGGTGTGGAGCGAGGCTTTGTAGGGCGAGCCTTTGGCCATCAGGTCGTTGTGGACCATAAGGTGCGATGGCAGCTCGGAGGTGGGCTTCACGGGCTTGTCGGCGATGATTTCGTAATGGGCGCAGTCGTCGGTGATGCGGATGACGGAGCCGTTGTCCATGGGCCGGCGGGCGAGGTCGCGCATACGACGGTTGGTGCCTTTGCAGAAGAAATAGCAGCCTTTCAGATGCGGCAAGGTCGTTCCGATTTCGATTGGTGGTGTAGGGCTGTCACACTGTGGCAGCCGTGCTTGTAGGGCTGTCACACTGTGGCAGCCGTACAAATAATTGATTTGATCGGTAATATTTACGACGATGTTGCCGCCGTTGCGCTCGGCCCAGCCTTTTTGCCAGAGATAGCCCGCCACCTCCGCCACTTGGTCGATTTGGTGTTTCAGTTCGGGGTTGTTGTTCAGTATGCTTTTCATTTCAATATTGGTTCAATAGTTTTACTTGGAATACACTACTTAAACGCTTTTAACGTCATGGCGGAGGAACATCCGCCATCTCCTGTACGGAAGGGTGTCCCTTATCGCTCAGGAGATTGCGGGTCAAGCCCGCAATGACGGTTAATGGCCGAGTCTTGTGTCTCGCAGTCTTGCGTCCCGCAGTCTCGCGTCCTTTAATACTCCTCTCCATAACGTTCCTTGGTGATTTGCGCCAACGACTTGCCGCGCGTCTCTGGACAGCCGATGAAGCCCACGACGAGCGAGATGAGCAGCAACGCTATCATGCAGTAGGCCGCTACGGTGAAGCCCTCGCCGTTCTCGCCGTAGATGTAGGTGAAGGTCAGGCCCCAGACGGCTGACAAGCCCCTGACGACGAAGAACATCAGCCCTTGTGCGCCGGCGCGGAACTTGGCGGGGAACAGCTCCGAGCCCCACAGGGCGTAGAAAATCTGCACCGACAAGCCGCCTTCGATGCCCCAAAGGATGGTGAAGAGCCACAGTCCGGCGGTGCCGTTGACGCCTACCGTCACGATGATGACCCACGCGCTGATGGCGATGAGCAAGCCCAAGACATAGATCAGCTTGTGGCTCACCTTGTCGATGACTTTCGAGGTGACGAAGGTCACGGCCACAATGATGGCCCATTGGATGCAGTTCATCCAGTTGGCCTGCTCGTTGCTGATGCCGCCCGCTGTTTCGTAGATGTGCGGCTGGAAGAAGCCCAAGACCGATGCCACGAGGTTCCAGGTCAGGTAGATGGTGGCAAGGAACGCGGCGGTCTTGATGGCGGTCTTGTTGGTGAACAGCACCTTGAAAGCGTGCCAAAGCCCCGTGTTCTCGCCTTTGGCCTTGGCGGTCTCTTGGCTGACTTTCCACTCGTTGCTTTCTTCGAGTTTGCGCTGCATGTTCCAAGCGATGAAGGCCACAATCAGCAGGGAGCAGAACACGATGCGTGAGCTGAACACGTTGACGGCGGCTTGCGACAAGTCGGCGCCACCGATGGCGTGGGCGATGCTTTCGACCCAGCCGAACAGGTAGCCGTCGGGGGCGAAGAACATGCCCAACAGCAGGATAATCATCGGGCCGATGCCCCACGACATCTGTGAGATGCAGATGTTGCGGCCACGGTTGTTGGTCTCGGAGCTTTCAGAAATGTAGGTCCACGAGGCGGGTACTCCGATGCCGACCGAGATGCCCGTGATGAGGAATCCCGCGAGCAGCATCGGGAAATTGGCGGAGAGCATGATGAGCAGCACGCCCAACATATAGACCAGCAGGTTGTAGGTGTAGATGAACTTGCGTCCGTACTTGTCGGCCAAGAACCCTCCGATGATGGCGCCGAGGGCGGCACCCAAGCAGTTGGCACTGATGAAGTTGAGCCATCCCAAATGCACTTCGGTCAGGCCAAGGTATTTTTGCCAAAGCGTCAGGCCACTGGCGCCTGCGACGATGGCACCGGCATCGAGATAATTGGTCAGCGATACCGCGATGGTGCTTTTTAGACTTCCTTTACTCATGGTTTTATCGCTTTGATGTTACTTCCTTTTCATAGTGTTGTATGCATCCAATGAACTCCTCGCCCACAGGTACATTGTTTTTGAAGTTGAAGTAGTCATAGACGGCGCCGAAGGGCAGCGACTTCATCTCTTCCAACAGGGCCAACTTCTCGAAGCCTTGGCCGTTGTCCTCGTAGCGGCGCAGGATGTCCAACGGCTCCAACAGGGCTTGCAGCAGGCACTTCTGCGTGGCGCGGGTACCGATGACGTATGCCCCTATTCTATTAATGGAGGCGTCGAAGTAGTCGAGTCCGATGTGGGCGCGGTGGAGGGCTTCGGCGCGGACGATCTCTTTGAAGAGGTCCAAGGTCTGGTCGTTCATAATGGTGACGTGGTCGGAGTCCCAGCGGATGGGACGGCTGACGTGGAGCATCAGCTCGGGCACATAGAGCAGGAGCGACGCTACCTTGTCGGCCACGTTCTCGGTCGGCTCGTAGTGGCCTGTGTCTAAGGTGTAGATGACCTTGCGCGTGGCACAGTAGCCTTCGTAGAAGTCCATCGAGCCGACGGTGAAGCTCTCCAAGCCGATGCCGAAGAGCTTGGCCTCGACGCACGACTTCATGTCGGGCAGTTGCTCGGCTAAGATTTCGTCGAGCGAGGCGGCGAGCAGCTCACGGTAGCGTTTGCGCTCCACGGTGATGTCTTTCTGTCCGTCGTGTACCCAGATGTTCATGATGCAGGGGTCGCCTTGCGCCTTGCCCATGGCATCGGCGATGCGGCGGCAGCGTTTGGTGTGCTCGATCCAAAAACTGCGGATGGCGGGGTCGGGGTTGGCGAGGCTGAGGTCGCCGCTTTTTGGGTGACCGAACGAAGTGGAGTTGAAGTCAAGGTTCATCTTGACCGACTTGGCCCAGTCGATCCAGCTTTGGAAGTGTTCCACGCCCACTTGGTCGCGGTCAACGAAACGTCCGCCGAAGTCGCCGTAGATCTCGTGCAGGTTGACGCGCTGCGTTCCGGCGAGCAATGAATTGACAAACTCAAGGTCGTGGCGTACCTCGTCGATGGTGCGGGCGCGGCCCGGGTAGTTGCCCGTGGTCTGGATGCCGCCACTGAGACCGGCGTTGCTCTCGAAGCCTAATACGTCGTCGGTCTGCCAGCAGTGCAGCGAGATGGGGGTTTGTTCCAAGATCGCGATGGCCTTGTCGGTGTCGACGCCGAGGGCGGCATAGCGCTCCTTGGCGATGTCGTAGGATTGTTGGATTTTCTGTGTGTTCATATTGTGCTGTGTTTAGGGCAGGGACTGACGTCGCCTGCTTGGTGATGTGTCGCCCCTACGGGGCTGAGGTTGGCGCAAAGATAGTGATTTGTTCCGTTTTTGTCCTTTATTTCCGCTCAAAAATGTCATCTTTCGCTTCGCCGTCGGGTTCCATGACCGTCAATTCGCTGATATTATGGTTGTTGACATCGTCCATCACGATGGCGGTGCGATAGTCTTTTTTCAAGGCTTTCAGCGAAATGTTTTTCATGATAAGGCCGTCAACATGGCGGATGAAAAAGCCCCAAGCGGGCAGTTCCATGTGCTGCGAAAACTCGGGATAGGCCTTGGGCATCTCCGGCACCTTGTCGAGTTCGTCGAGGCCGACATGGGCATAATGTAGGTCGCCGCCGCCGGGGAAGACGACCTCGATATTTTCCAAAGTGACATTTCTGATCTTGCTGTCTTTCAGGCCGATGATGCCGCATGGCGAGATGTTGCGCGGCAGGTCTTCGACGGGGCCTTCGTATTCGTAGCCGGT
>FLNV01000615.1_pt1 | contig 13015 bp, 8 predicted proteins | sample 1140351 | NCBI WGS metagenome assembly FLNV01 (sample SAMEA3878207, study PRJEB12797) | bioreactor metagenome | biome: Moose rumen | place: Sweden | collected 2011-10 | reverse complement strand
CCTAAGAAACCCTCTCTGAATATTGAAATCATTGACAAGAGCAGACTTATTGCATAATTCTTAAACCGAACTCACGTTATTAAAGGTTATCATCTAATATAAGAACAAAAATGGTATTATTTATAGGATTACTGATACCCCTCCTTGGCACGATACTCGGTTCGTCGTTCGTGTTTTTCATGAAGGACTCGATGTCAGCACGCCTTCAGAAATCGCTGTTGGGATTTGCATCAGGCGTGATGGTAGCCGCCTCAGTATGGTCGTTGCTGATACCGGCCATAGAGATGGAATCGTCTTCAGGCAAATGGAGTGTGCTTCCCGCCTCACTCGGCTTTTTGATAGGCATCGGCTTTCTATTGCTGATTGACGAGTTGACGCCTCACCTTCATATCGGTTCCGAGCGTCCCGAAGGTCCTCGCTCCCATTTGTCAAAGACCATGATGCTGGCCTTGGCCGTGACTATTCACAACTTGCCTGAGGGCATGGCTGTAGGCGTGGCGTTTGCCGGTGCTGAAGAAGGCGTGAGCAACATGTCGTTAGCCAGTGCGTTGGCAGTGAGCATAGGTATAGCTATACAGAACATCCCCGAAGGTGCGATTATCTCGATGCCGATGCGTGCCGCTGGCAACAGCAAGATGCGTTCGTTCATGATTGGCAGTCTGAGCGGTGCCGTAGAGCCCATTGGCGGCATCCTGATAGTGCTGCTTGCCTCTCTGATGGTTCCAGCCCTGCCCTATCTGCTTGCTTTTGCAGCAGGTGCGATGTTCTACGTGGTGATAGAGGAATTGATTCCTGAGGCTTCGGAGGGCGAGCACAGCAATTTGAGTACTATTGGTTTTGCTGTGGGATTTGTATTGATGATGGTGCTGGATGTGGTTTTGGGGTGATTTTCCAATTATTTTAATGAGGAATTAGAAATTAGGAATTAGGAATTTTTGCCTTGCTGAGTGGTGCTTCGCAAATTAAAAAAGAATTAAAAATTAAAGGCGTTTGATGTTTTTTTAGAAAGAAAACTGACGGTAATGGGCGGGAAATTATATTCAAAAAAAATGAGTGTCCTTCGGACAGAAAATCATAAATATAACTGTTGACGAGCAGGATAGGAAGAATAGGAAGAATAGGAGGAATAGGAGGGATAGGATATCGATGCGCTCAAATTAAAAATTAAAGGCGTTTTATGTTTTTAAATTTAAAGAAAATAAGGTTTTAAATGTGCAGGTGTTGTACAGGCGAATGAAGGGGATGAACGTCATGAGGTTGTAGAGAAAAAAGAATGTCATAGAATTTAAAACCTACAAAATATGGCAGGTCTGCCATGAGAAAATATAACAAAATATGTATCGCAGTAATCAAATTAAAAATTAGAGGCGTAAATAAATTGTATATTGTATTTATCTTCTGATTCTGAACTTGCACTCCATTTGCACATTTCCTTCTGCAGATATATCGGTTGTAGTCATCGACATAGTTCCGTCGAAGAGAGGTATGTATGCACCACTCAGGATACATTTTGGGTTGAGGATTTCGTTACAAGCAGTTGCCTCAATTTTATACGTTCCATTTCCGTTGAGAGTATATACAAATTTACCGTCGACGAATGTCACCGTAAATGTTCCGTCGATTCGGTGTTCGATATCTCCTTCGAGAAGTAGATTGTAGGATGGTTTATTATCATTGCTTGCGAAATCGAATCCCAATTCGGATTCCTCAGCTGCCAAATAATCTATCCAAGAATTGAACGATGAGAATATTTCCAGAAACTGTTCCTCAGTTTTGTGAATCTTATGTCCCGATGTCCTCATCTTGAACGTTCCGCTTCCCACCTTATTGATGAAGTCGTATGTTCCGTTCATGACGAGTGCCGAATCAGGTGCCACATAACGTATGTTTCCATCGTTGGTTGGTTTTACATTCTTTTGATGCTCTGCAATCGCCTCCTTTATATCGTCGTACCACAGCTGGTAGTATATACCATCTTGTTCTGTAGGCTCGTTTACTGTTTGATATCTTGTTTCTCCATCAGCATCATACCATCCTGCCATCTTGAAGTCGACATGCTGGAAGAACGGTGTCATCTTGATGGTGTATGAGTCCTCTCTGATGATTTCGTTTTCTGCATATTCGCTTATGTCGATGATATTACTAGCTGTAGCGATGGTGTTTCCCGCATTTAGTTCAGATAGTGGAATTTCGAGAACGAGATTTTCCTCCTTGTCGATTACCTGCAGAATCGGTTTTGCACCCGCCTCATGCATAGCAAAGAGTCGGTATCTAAAAGTTCCGGTTCCGTCTTCCTTCAAGAGAGTCTGCCATCTTTCCTTATCAGTTACCTTGTCGGAAACGTCTTTCAGTCTTACAGTATATCCGGCATACGTAGATTTCCCGTCTTCGAGATTCGAGTCCATGATATTCAAGACCACGACTTTGTTTACAATATCCACATATTTCTCCATCTCAGCTTGTGCTAAGTCGAATGCCTGGTTTTCAAGTTTATTTTTTATCGCTTTGAATACGCTGATTAGAGTTCCATTATAGAGGTTACCCCTGTGTTCGTTAGACAGTTCGTCCATAAGAGCCTGACTGAGCCCCCCGAGGTATGTCCATGACACTCCATTGTTTGCCTTAGTGTAATACTCGCTCATGATGTCGTTTTGCCAGAATCTTCTCACATATTCATTCACTTTCTCATCAATCATGTCGTTTATTTGCTGTTCAGACAAGTCTTTTCTCTGGAAGAGTGGCCAAAATTCGTTGAACCAGTCCACTGCGTTTCTGTATCCTCTTTCACCTCTTGAATAATAAAGTTCGTATCCTTTCTTATATAGGTCTTTTCTTCCGTTCCATGCTTCTTCTGCAAATTTATTGAGTGCATAATCGATAAATGCCACGCTTGCCATAGATCCATTTAGTATTGCATTTCCCATAATCTTGCTTGCCCAGTAGTTTACTTGGCTTAGGCATAGTTTGAGTGTCTGTCCAGCCACCTGTGGTCCGTCATCCTCATAATCGCTTCTAATAATCTGGTAAACGGAGACAGCCACTCCAATCCATCCCAGAGCTTCCGAAAAGTCTTCCAGCAGTTCACTTCTAACGTTAAGTGCTTGAAAAGCATTAGATCCGATATCGCATCCCCATTGAGTGGCAGAGCTATATTGGTTAGCATAGGTATCCATTGCAGATGCGAGTTGGTTATCGGAATAGCAAATCCTCATGAGGTCGTCTCCGAACTTATAGAAATCGTTGTCGGATGCGAATGGTATGTAACAGAAGATGAGTTTAGCCGCCGCACTCATGGCATTTGATATGATAAATCCTCCATAGGTTGTGAGGTGTGACGTTCTGATTACCAGTTCTCCAGTGGCCTCATCGTAATAATGGTTAACCGGTTGCCACTTATGTGTATCCTCGTTGTAGTATGCCGCCATAGGAATTTCATCCGGTCCAGTCTTGATTGGCAGTCGTATTTCGACAGTTGAATTCAGTTCGTGAATACCCTGAAGGTCGAAGTCGTAAGCTATTGCCGGTGATATATCCATATCCTCATCGATTATGGCTGGTGGCATATTATTCCTTTTGTTGACATCCAGAGTCATATCTCCCTCAATGCATGGAGCGTCGAATTTGATGGAATAATCAGGAGTGACAACAGCCACGTGCTGTTCGTCGAGGTGATGTTGTCCTGTTCCAGTAGGAGCAATCCATCCGTCGTATTCATCCCATGCAATAGAAACGATGTCTTCGTTGTTGAACACACGTGTTGTATATGTGTTCTGTCCTTTTACATTGATGACAGTTTTCGTTCCCTCATATTTCACGTCTCTCACGCTCGACATGAGATATGATGTGATGGTTCCGTCCTTAAATTCGACGTCCATTTTGTATTTTTGTTGTGCGTATACTGATGCAGAAAAGGTCATCAGACAAATCAACATATATAATCTATATTTCATTTTATTATATTTTAAAACATGAATATCCATAAATCGCCACTAATTATCATTTAAAAAAAACTACTGAGGTATAATTTATTTAGTTCTGACTTTGAATGACATTTTTCCCACTTTGATGATATAAATGTTTTCAGAGTTTGTTGGCAATAGTATGTTTGCCTTGTGGTCGATGCCAACAAGAGTTTGCTCAATCAATTTTCCGTCGATTGTAAATACGCTCACCGGTGTTCCAGGCGTAAGATTGTCAATGTTGATTCCCCTCTCCGTGAAATCGAATACAGGATGGTCGGGATTAAGTTCTGTTATGTCGTTGGCTTCCTCATCGAACTGATGCGTGAAATAAATGCCATAAATAATGGATGGTTCGAAGACTACTTCATCTTCCATCTCATCCACAGTGAAGATGAGTTCCTGAGCAGATTCGAAATCGTTATCCACAAAGTGGTATGTCAATTTCGGATGTGATGCGAACTTAAATTCCACATATCTGGTATCTTAGGAATAGTCCTCAAACTCGAACATATCTATAAGAAATCTTAGCATCACCCCGTTTCTGACTTGCAGCGGGTCGTTGTCCTCGTAGATTTTTGCCTCTCCGTCAATAGTAAGATCCTCGACTATTAGTTCAAACTGATTCCATCCCTGCGCAGCCAGATATGCGTCCTTGCATCCAGGGAGGACATGGAGGGTGCATTTATCCCAGTCGGGACGGTCGAAGACGAGTGGATTGAAGACTCCTCCAGTTCCAGTAAGAACATTCACGCTTTCGATAGGCTGAGGAGTTGTGGCATAGTTGTAAACATTTTTCAAGTTGCGTGCATTAGAAAGTGCCCCTTCACCAATTTCATGTAGAGATGCAGGGAATGTGATGGAATAGAAATAATCCCTAAGAGCCGTAAGTCCCTGAGGTTCGATAGTTGTCACATTTTCCGGCACGCTAAATTCGTTTCTTGGTCCATATCCATACTGATGGTAAACCTGCGGAGTGCAATAAATAAGTCGTGACTGGTCTGCGCTGTAGAATACTCCATCTATATATTTCAACAAATTGTTGTTTTCGTCAATCGTAACTTCAGTGAGGCTATTGCAGGCAAGGAATACCTCGCTTCCAAATTTCTTGAGAGAAGGTCCGATTGTGACGTCTTTGAGCAGGGTACATCCAGCAAGCGCCTGGTTTTCAATAGCTTCCACATTATCAAGTGATATAGACAGAAGTTTTGTTCCCAAGAAAGCAGCTTCATCAATGTTTTTAATGTAAATACCGGGAAAGATTGATGCTAATGTTGAATTGGCGAAAGCCCTTTTACCGATGTCGATATTGTCGTTGAGAGTGACGTATTCGATGCCGCTCAGTTCGAATGCCGCCTCTTCTATGTTTTTCACTGATGACGGTATGTTACACTGTTTAAGACTCTTACATCCGTAGAAAGCCATATTTTGAATTTCCTCAATTCCATTGTTTATGGTGATGCTCATCAGTTGTTCGCAGCCATAGAAAATGCCTTCAGGTATGGTCGTCATGTTTTGAGGTATTTGGAATCCTTGGATTTTAGTCTCAGCAAAAGCGTATGTTCCGATTTCCTTGAGTTTGGAAGGCTGAGAGATGTAAGATAGGTTAGTACATCCCCTGAAGCAATTATCAGGAATGATTTCAAGATTATCGGATAGAGTGACAGATGTGAGATCTTTGCATCCTTCGAAGGTACTATCTCCTACTTTACGGATGGTATTAGGCAGTTTTATCTCAGTGATTCCCTCCCTGTCTTTGAATACCCCTTTAGATACATCCGTCACATCATAGTTTTTTCCTTCAATCGTTACTGTTTGCGGAATATCAACAACACCCTGAGCATCAGTAAAAGTAAGTATAGCCTTTTCCCCATCTATTCGATAGTAGGAATCATTGATTTTATTGCTATAGTTAGGGCAAATTCCCAATATGGCTTGTTGTTCAATCCAATCATGTTGAGTTCGGTATTCCGGTTTTATAGCTTTTACATCAATCAGTGTGGTTTGATAATATCCATCGCACTCTCCTCCCCATCCGAAATTGATATGGAAAAAATCTTGGTCTGTGTATCCATCCAGCACCATAGCGTGCCCGAGAACGGTTTTTGCCGGCTGTCCTGTTAATAGAACAGGTCGTTTCATGTCGAGTTCCCTCCTAATCAGTTCATCGAGGCCATCATCTGTTCCAGAAGGGGTATAAATCACTCTGCTAAAGATACTAATGGAATCAGAATTATAGTCGAAGAAATTCACTAATGCCGGTGGGACCTTTTCTGAAGACGCCATTGTTCCCAAATCGGCGTTGTATCCGAAAACAGCTTCTACTCCAACCCCCACATCAATCATAATCTTTGCCACCGCATCAGCTTGCGTTTTATTATATCCAAAAGAATAGTCGTTGAGCATATTATCCCAGTCGTAGATTGACATGCTGAAATCAGCCGCCATTTCCCTTTTATTATTCCAATCAGGAATAAACTTATTTTCTTCTGACGGAGGGTACCAAAAATATTCGTTCGCACCCCTTCCCTGCTTAGGCCATTTCCAGTAGTTCATAATCTGTGCAACGGCCGTAGGTATACAACCATTGAAAGTGTGTTCGTTGGCTTCAAATATAGGACACATGTCATTGAATGGCTGGCATTGGTTCCACCTCGTTTTTATTAGAGGCTGTACCACCACATTTCCCATGTTTAGAGCCTTTCTTGGTGCTTTCCGATGTGCGACGCATGATGGATTATCCCGAATGATGTCGATTTGTCCTGCAAATTGCTTTAGTAGCATCTTTAGAGCACAAGGAGCCGTGTCGTAGGAGAAGTAACCTTGCTCGGAATATCCAACTACAATATCGGTGACGTTGTCGTTAGCCGCAAGTATGACAAATCCACTTTCGTTTCCTTCGTTGTTGAACACATAAAGGTTTTTGTTTCCCTTCTCGCTCAGTTGTGTATGTGCTAGAACAGGCTTAATAACTTCTATGTTTCTTACTCTTCGTTTTCCGTAGTCTGCCTGTTTCTGATTCAATGAAGTGAATGTCTGCGTCGCTATCTGAAGAGCTTGTTGTTCAGATATATCTTCAGCATAGGCAAGAGCATGCATGACTATCATTAAATTCAGAAAGAGAAATAGGCGTTTAGAAATCATCATGATATTTTTATTTATGTTATATATTATTTGGAAGTATCAGTTTCGTTTTATGTATGTACAAATACAAAAATATCCTAAAAAAATGTTATTAATGGAAATATACAATAAAAAAAACTTACAATTTATGTAATTGTTAGTATTTTTTCAATAATTGTAAGTACTGAAGTTGTGTTTTGGAGTATATTTGCGATAGCTGACACATATTATTTTAACATTCGAAAGATTCAGTTTCTTTTAGTAGACGAGAAGATGAGAATATGATATGTTTTTAGATTTAATCAAAAGCCACAATAATATTTGTGTTTCATTATATACAACATTCGTAAAATCCACACATAGAAATTCCAAAACATTAATTTATTAACCAAAATCAAATCACAATGAAAAAGAGTTTATTTATAATAATGTTGTGCTTGGTATCAGTTAGCATGTCAATGACTGCTCAGAAATTATCTGACGACCAACGTGATGAAGCAATGATTAATCTTTTTGCTCGTTCCACTTTAGTAGATGGTAAGTTTGCCATAACCCGTGAGCCAATCACCTATTATGATTATTGGGCTGCAACAGGTGAAAAGGCTCATGGTCCATACACAAGTGTAACAAATGCCGCGATAGTAAGCACCTCGAAACAGGCCTATATGGTTAAATGCATAAACGATTATTTCGAAGAGAAGGTAGTATCATTAGCCACTAATGAGCAGATACAGCTGTCTCATAAGAGGATTGGTTTACACAGGGAATTAAGCGAGAACAGTATAAGCGGTCAAGGCTTTTTCATCGTTATGTCTCCTGAGATATAAGAAGTTCAAGAAAGATTACGATGAAGAGATGCAGAAGCGTCAAAACAGAGCAGCAGAGGAACGTCGTGCACGTCAGAGGCGTCAGCATCGAAGAAGTCACTAATTGATAGGTAGATAAAAAAGGGGATTTGCACTAATGCAAATCCTTTTTTTATATATGAGTAATAAGGGATTTTTTCTACGAGGATATATTTTGCCATTCTCGCGGAGTCATTCCAGTAGTTTTCTTGAACGTTCTGAAGAACGACGTTTCATTTGCGAATCCAGCTTCCAAATAGACCTTTGTTAATTTTATATCCGCTTTTTCAGCCAGCATTTTTTTTGCCTTTTCAATTCTGTAATGGTTTACGAACGCATTAAAAGAATTGAATCCTTTATATTTTATTGCTTCAGAGATGTTTCTTTGGCTAATTTTCATGCGCACAGCCACTTGGGAAAATTTCAAATCGTGTTCAAGATATAGTTTTTCATTTTTCATAATAGTGCAGAGTCTCTCAAAGATAGTTTCAAGGTTTTCATGTATTTTGTCGTCTGTCAATACCTCTTTTCGGTTGGTTTCCACTTCGACATTTTCATTGTTTAGCTGAGTATTTAGCCGTAGTTGTGGTTTTGTGTTTCTCTGTCGTAATTTTCTGAGCAGAATGCAGAAGATGGTAAAACATACTATAGCTCCAATACATGCAAGTATGATACTCCATACAGACCAAACCTGCATCCTTTTATGCTTCGGTTCATTGATGTTAAACATAAAAACTTTTTCAGATGGATGATAGTTGTCTTCCATCAGCCCTCCAGAAGCGACGATATTTCCATTCAAAATGCAGAACTGAGTATATATATTAGGCAAATCCGGCATTGGGTCTGTCTGGTATAATGTGATATGTGCCGGTTTTGGTGTTTTGAGAGCCTCATTATAATCCACAGCCGCCAGATACCATCGTCGTATGGTGTCTGCACCTATTAAATATGCCATTCCCACTTGCCTATCTACGAGGAAATCGAAGTATGTTATTGAATCGCCTTTGTAGATATGAGGTATTTGTTGGTCGGTATTGATCAAAGAAATTTGTTGTCCCTCAATTTTTGCGAGTGCTGGTTGTCTATGAGAATTTAAGATTGGCAATAGGCTAATGTATCTATTATCCTTTTCATTACCAACAAAAAAGTCATCAGGCATCACACAAGTCTGTGTCACAATAGGTTCTGTTTTGATAGGTTCACCCTTTAGTTGATCTATAATGATTTCATCATGTTGCTTTCCATAGTTGTCGTTTAGACTTATGATGGCAGCGTTATCCTTTTCTGTTGTTAAGATGTAGGGTGCGGAGCGATGCTGTGACACATTCTTTACGAATTCAAAAGTTTTACTCCCGTCGAATATTTCTATAGCATCATCATGATACCAGTTTCCCGATATCACTACCTTTCCGTTGGGCAGTTGTAGTGCATTGGCAAGAGTCCTCTTCGTATCGAGGCATCCAAATCCTTGAAATTCATGTCTGTCGGGAAGATATTTTTCCACGACGAATGTTTGTCCGATTCCGAGGTGTTTTTCATGTCCACCTCCGAGAAGTATGTCTCCCGACTTGAGCTTAACAGCAAAACCGTCGTCGTGGCAATATACCATTTTCATGAGGTGCCATTTACCATCCTTGAGATACTCAGCCGAGTCGGTTGGAATGAATCCCGTTGTATGTCCGCCGAAGACCGTCAGTTCGTTGTTAATGACAACCATGCTGTGTCCGGCACGCGGCATGTTCATGTCGGGCAGTTGTGTGACTGTGAGATGTACTATTGGCAAGGTGTCAGATGTAGGGGACGGTGTTTTTATCTGTGCTATAGATGTATTGACACAGATGAAGATTATCAAAAGAGCGTAAAACAATGATTTTAGCGCAGGTTTTACCATACAAACATCATGGGTTTAGAGTTCTGTTTTATTTATTTATTTCTTTCTTTCTCGAACATGCTGCAAAGATAATGAAAAATAAATAATTAAGAATGATTAAAGAATATATTTAATTCGTATTAGATTTCTTTGAACGTTCATTTTCATTTAACGAGTATTATTAATATAAAATGTGTATATTTGCATAAAGATAGAAAATACATCTGAATTAAAAAAGAAATAAATCCAAGAATTATGAATATGCGAAAAATTGTATTGTCGTTGATATTGTCAATTGTGATGTCCTGTATGAGCGGCTTTTGCAGTGAGATGGTTCCATTAGTTAATAACGTATATGCGAGGAATCCGATATCATTGAACGGTGATTGGCATTATATAGTAGACGTACAGGAAGAAGGTTATTACGACTACCGTCGTCAGCCATTGAGTTGGGGTTTTTTCAGGAATGCGAAACCTCAGAAGCCGTCAGACCTGATAGAGTATGATTTTTCGAAATCTCCCACTATGCACATCCCCGGTGACTGGAACACCCAGGACGAACGCCTTTTCTTCTATGAGGGCACGGTGTGGTTTGGTCGTGACTTCGATTACACGAAGAAGGAAGGAGTCCGCACATTGCTTTATATAGGCGCAGTGAATTATGAGTCACATGTGTTTTTGAACGGCAAAGAAGTGGGTGCGCATATCGGCGGTTTCACCCCGTTCAACATCGATGTGACTGATGAATTGAATGATGGCACGAATTTCATATGCATCAAGGCAGACAACAAGCGCTCTGCCGAGAGTGTCCCGACTCTGATATTCGACTGGTGGAACTATGGCGGCATCACCCGCGACGTGCTGCTTGTGGAAGTGGGCGAACGGTATGTGGAGAATTACAAGATTCGTCTAGACAACGACGACCTGGAATTGATACATTTCGAGCTGAACCTTAACAAGAAGATTCGCGGTGAGAATGTGAGGCTGCGGATACCCGAGCTGAATGTGAACGAGAGTCTTAAGACCGACCGTTACGGGAGCGTGGAGAAAACGTTGAGGAAGAGAGCCGAATTGTGGTCGCCCGAAAATCCGAAATTGTATAAAGTATATATCGACTATAACGGTAGGAGCATAGAAGACGAAATAGGTTTTCGTAGCATCAAGACGGTTGGCAAGCAGATATTGCTTAACGGCAAGCCTATCTTCCTGAAGGGAATCAGTGTTCATGAAGAGAAGGCTTATGGCGGTGGTCGTGCCAACAGTACAGATGACGCCCGCCTGCTGATTTCATGGGCAAAGGAGTTGGGTTGCAACTACATGCGATTTGCCCATTATCCACATAATGAGTTTGCCGTTTGCGAGGCCGAGCGCCAGGGAATGCTTGTGTGGGCGGAGATTCCCGTGTACTGGACAATAGACTGGACCAATACCGACACCTATTTGAATGCAGAGAATCAGCTGCGTGAGATGATTCTTCGTGACCAGAACCGTTGCAACATCATAATATGGAGTATTGCAAACGAGACCCCTCACGGCAATGCACGCGACCGATTCTTGAGTCGTCTTTCGAATTATGCCAAGAGTTTGGACGACAGCCGCCTGATCAGCATGGCGATGGAGGTTCTGAGTGCATCGAACTACGTGAACCGTCTGAACGACAATATGAACAAATACGTTGACGTTATCAGTTTCAACCAGTATGTGGGTTGGTATCGCGATGTTCACGACGCGCCGAAGATGACATGGGAGATACCATACGACAAGCCAGTGATAATAAGCGAGTTTGGTGGTGGAGCCAAATATGGTTATCATGGCGACAAGGATCAGCGTTGGACAGAGGAATTCCAGGAGAATCTGTACAAGGAGAACCTTGCGATGCTTGAGAAGATAGACGGTTTGGCCGGTATGACCCCGTGGATACTGAAGGATTTCCGTTCTCCTCGCCGCGTTTTGCCTGGAATTCAGGATTATTATAATCGTAAGGGTTTGTTTAGCGACAATGGCGAGAAGAAACTCGCTTTTTATGTGTTGAGGGATTGGTATAGCAAGCGTTGATTCTGAGTCAGTTGCAGGTGTGTTGTTGGCATTGGTGGGATAGCCGGGAAACTTAACTTATGGGAGGCATATTTTCCATAAATGCCTTGTGGAAGCCGGGAGACTTCCGCTCCACTGATTTTTCATAGACGCCTTGCGGAAGCCGGGAGACTTCCGCTCCACTGGCAGCACTTGAAGAGATGTTGAAGCGAGAACGGAGGTGGTTGGCGTTGTGGGACAGCCGGGAGGTGCGTTCGTTGGTAAGAGCACCGCTGCGGGCTGGCATAAAACCAGCCCCTACTTCGGACGGGTTGAGTACGATGTAGGGAGGTGGTGCAACGTCCCGACGCGGGGACGCGTCGGCTCCACGGGCACGAATGATGTTGTGGGAAATAAAAAGGTGGTTGGCGTTGTGGGACAGCCGGGAGGTGCGTTCGTTGGTGAAAGCACCGTTGCGGGCTGGCATAAAACCAGCCCCTACTTCGGACGGGTTGTGTACGATGTAGGGAGGTGGTGCAACATCCCGACGCGGGGACGCGTCGGCTCCACGGGCACGAATGATGTTGTGGGAAATAAAAAGGTGGTTGGCGTTGTGGGACAGCCGGGAGGTGCGTTCGTTGGTGAAAGCACCGTTGCGGGCTGGCATAAAACCAGCCCCTACTTCGGACGGGTTGTGTACGATGTAAGGAGGTGGTGCAACGTCCCGACGCGGGGACTATTGTATGGAAATGCTGGTGATGATTCCCGGTTGTGAATCGAGCGACTGATAAGGTTTGAGTTCAACCGGAGTGGATGGGATAATCGGCATTTTTATTTCAAACGGATCGGGGTTTGCCGGTGCCGTCGGAGTGGTTGCAGGCGAATCTTCGAGCATTTCAGCAATGAAGAAGTCGAGTTCCTGTGTAGGCATTCCGATTTGTTTCCAGTAGTTGTAGAAACATTGTTTGAGGTCGTCGGCCGGTCCGTATTTCTTTATATAGTCGATCATGCTTTTAATGTGTGCCCTTGGTCGTTTGTTGCTTGATGCAAGGCTGAAAGTAGACAGTTCGAAATCGCGTGCGAGGTCGATTTCGCTCATCCCGAGCAGTCCTTCGATGAGGAAGCTGACGAGTCCGCATCTGTCGCATCCGATGGCGCAATGCCAGTCGACCGCATGTCCTTGCCTCAGATGTCGTAAGATGAAC
>FLNV01002138.1_pt1 | contig 13076 bp, 8 predicted proteins | sample 1140351 | NCBI WGS metagenome assembly FLNV01 (sample SAMEA3878207, study PRJEB12797) | bioreactor metagenome | biome: Moose rumen | place: Sweden | collected 2011-10 | reverse complement strand
TGGAGAAGCCCTCTCCGATATTCTTATCAAAGGCTGCCTGAACGAAAGTGTTGAGGTCCTGTTGTCTCTCACCTCTTCGCCACACATTATTGACGATGGCCCCGGGAATTCCTCGGGCAGAGTTATAAAGGTAGCCCTTAATTTGCCAGGAGCCTTGGTTTAACCGTCGGAAGATATTCGCCTCTATACGCTCTGCATGGATATCGCCATTGCTTCTTACGGCCGTTGTGTCCCATGCTGTCTGTCCGTTGGGATAACGGCGCTCATAATGGAACTTGTATTTTCCGCTGGCAGTAAGGAATCCGGCACTAAGCGACGAACTGACAGCCTCTGACAGTTTTTCTTCCCAAAGCGTGGAGAACCGCAGCATATCGCTGGAGCCATACTGCGTCTTGAACTTCAAGCGGGTATGGCCTTTCTCAAAAGCGGGCATTCTGGTACGGATATATATTGCTCCTGCATGACCGAAATCGGAGGCGGGCTGGAAGATGGCACTCTTCTGACCGTTGTATAGAGTCACCTCCTCAATGTTGTCGAGAGAGAACTGGCCGAGGTCTATCTGTCCGTTCTGGGCATTACCAAGCTGAATGCCGTCATAGGAGATGCCAAGATGATGTGTGCCCATCGAACGTATGTTTACCGTCTTGATGCCTCCCACACCACCATAGTCTTTTAATTGGATTCCGGAGAAATAGCGAAGGGCATCGGCAATAGAATGAGTGTTTAATCTTTCAAGCATCTCGCCATTAAGCTTCTGACTTGGAACCACCTCACGCATGGCAGGTCTCGACACGACAACAATCTCCCTTACATGCAGCAGGGAGTCGAACTTGCTCTGAGCCTTAATCGACAGACTTAGGCAGCAAGCGAAAACTACCAATGTGGCAGCAAATTTTTCTCTCTTCATTCTTCACTTATCACTGTCGCCTAATCCCCAGAGGCAAACAACGATCATGATATATCGGCAGGTCTTCTGACTTATCGTCTGGCATCAAACGTCTTCCCGAAAATATCAGTGACTGATTGTTTGTGCCAAAAAGGACGATTCACAGCAGCGGGACTGTACGAGATTCGCACTCGTTTCCCTATTATTCACCCCTAAGTGAACCGATAATCGAATGCAAAGTTAATTATTTCTTTCGAGAAAAAGAAGAATTTTCCTCCTTTTTTACATAATAGTTTTGCTATTAGAAAAAAAAGCCGTACCTTTGTGCACGTTATCTCTATTCAAAATATTAAATTATGAATAATTGTACAACATCCGTAGTAAGAATCCTTTTTGTATCGGTGATGCTTTTTTCTTTTGGTGGAGTCCAGGCTCAGGAAAGACTATATGCTGATGAATTTCCGCTTGGTGACGTAACTTTGTTAGACGGACCATTGAAAAAGGCTCGCGACCTGAACGTTAAAACCCTCTTGCAGTATGACTGTGACCGACTTCTGGCTCCTTACCTTAAAGAGGCAGGACTTATACCTAAAGGTAAGTCATATCCTAACTGGGACGGACTCGACGGACATGTAGGAGGCCACTATCTCACAGCTATGGCTATCAATGCTGCAACAGGCGATGAGGCTTGTCGTCAGCGGATGGAGTATTTCATTAGCGAGCTGAAGGCCTGTGCTGATGCTAATGCTAAGAACCATCCTGAATGGGGCAAAGGCTATGTTGGTGGAGTTCCTGGTAGCGACCGTCTGTGGTCTACATTCAAGAAAGGCGACTTTGGACCATATTATGGTGCATGGGTACCATTCTATAATATCCATAAGATGTATGCCGGCCTTCGTGATGCATGGGTATATTGTGGAAATGAAGAGGCAAAGAATCTCTTCCTAGGCTTCTGTGACTGGGCTATAGACCTGACATCAGGACTCTCTGATGCTCAGATGGAACAGGCTCTTCATACAGAGCATGGAGGCATGAATGAAGTACTTGCTGATGCTTATGCTATTACTGGTGATAAGAAATACCTCGAAGTGGCAAAACGTTTCTCTCATCGTAGGCTCCTGTTGCCATTGTCGCAGCGACAGGACTGTCTTGACAATATGCACGCCAATACACAGGTGCCGAAGGTGGTTGGTTTTGAACGTATCTCAGAACTCTCCGGTGATGAGATGTACCATGATGCGAGTGCCTATTTCTGGGATATCGTGACAGGAGAGCGCACGTTGGCATTCGGTGGTAATAGCCGTCGCGAGCATTTCCCGAGCAAGGAGGCATGTAAGGACTTTGTAGCTGATATCGACGGACCAGAGACATGTAATACCAATAATATGCTGAAGCTCTCTGAGGAACTGCATCGCAGGAATCCAGAAGCCCGCTTCGCTGATTTCTATGAGTTGGCTACATTCAACCACATCCTCTCCAGTCAGCATCCAAAGCATGGCGGATATGTGTACTTTACTTCTGCTCGTCCACGACACTACCGTAACTACTCTGCTCCCAATGAGGCCATGTGGTGTTGTGTGGGCACGGGTATGGAGAATCATGGCAAGTACGGACAGTTTGTTTATACCCATAAGGGTGATGCATTATACGTGAATCTGTTTGTGGCATCAGAGCTGAACTGGAAGGAAAAAGGTGTAACTCTTTGTCAGGAGACTTCATTCCCCTATAGCGAGTCAAGCCGTGTCACCATCGCTCAGGGTAAGGGAAAGTTTGCTTTGAATGTACGTTATCCAGGATGGGTGAAGCCCGGACAGTTTGAGGTGAAAGTGAATGGCAGGCCCGTAGATATCGTTACTGGTCCTTCATCGTATGTCACTATCGACCGTCAGTGGAAGAAGGGTGATGTGGTGGAGGTGATATTCCCAATGCATAATAGTGTGAAGTATCTGCCTAACCTGCCACAGTATATAGCATTGATGCATGGTCCTATAATGTTGGCGATGAAGACTGGCACCGAAGATCTGGCGATGCTGATAGCCGACGATAGTCGTTTCGGACAGTTGGCTGTAGGTAAGAAACTGCCAACAGATCAGGCTCCTATCCTTATCAATAATAATATCGATAACATCGCCAACCAGCTTAAACCAATCGAAGGCAGGCCTCTGCATTTCACTCTCTCAACAAAGATGGTAAATGAGATCCGAAACGAGCTGATGCCTTTCTTTGAGCTTCACGATTCCAGGTATATGATGTACTGGCTGGCCCTGTCGGAGGATAGCTATAAGGGATATCTCGATAATCTTGCAAAGCAGGAAAAGGAGCGTCAGATGCTGGAAGATCGTACTGTGGATAAGGTGCAGCCAGGAGAGCAGCAGCCAGAGTCAGACCATTTTATGGAAACAGACAATTCGTTTGTGGGCAATTCCAACGATGTATTCTATCGTGATGCCAGTGATGGCCATTATTTCAGTTATCTGATGCAGACAGGCGGCGAGACGGCTCTCAGTCTTCGTTTGAAGTACTGGGGGGTAGGTGAGTGGAAGAGTCATGAGTTTGATATCTTTGTTGATGATGTACTTGTGAAATCCGTTAACAACACAGGCAAATATCGTATCTCAGAATTCAAATATGAGACCTATCCTGTTCCAGAGGAGGCTCTGAAGGGAAAGAAGCAAGTACGAGTTAAGTTCGTTGCCAAACCCCATAAGCAGATTGGCGAAATCTACGAGGTTCGACTGATAAAATAATAGTTAAAGAGTGAAATAGTCAAATAATTGAATCGTAAATGAAAAGACGTGTATTAATCAGTGCTGCCCTTTTGGCAGTTTCTCTGGGAGTCTCAGCCCAGAAGGCCATGAAAGCCCCAGCAGGTGGCAAGGCTATCAGTGATGAGTTGATCGGTATATTCTTCGAGGACATCAGCAGCAGTGCCGATGGTGGTCTCTATGCCGAGTTAGTACAGAACGGCTCTTTCGAATACAGTCCTGCAGAGCGTGATGGATGGGGCGCTGGAACAGTCTGGAAACAGGTGCGACCCGGTCACTCTCTCGGAACTCTTGAAGTTCGTAAGTGCAAAGGTATTCATAAGAATAATCCTACTTACATGCGACTTCATACTGAGCGTGTGAAGGAGTTTTATGATTACAAGGGATGGAAAGGCTTCGGTATCCAGAATGATGGTTTCGAAGGCATCTCTGTTAAGGCAGGCGAGAAATACAACTTATCACTCTTTATGCGTAATGTCAGTGGTGAAGGCAAGTCCGTTCGTGTGGCTCTCGTAGAACCACAGGGATGGGGAAAAGATCCAAAGCTTCTGGCCGATACCTATATTAAGGTAGAGAGCAATGATTGGCAGAAGTTTGAGGCCGTATTGGCACCTGATTCCACTTGTCAGAAGGCTGCCCTCCAGATTCTCGTGCTCGATCTGGGTGACCTCGATGTAGATATGGTCTCTCTCATTCCACAGGATACTTATAAAGGTCATGGCCTGCGTAAGGATCTGGCTCAGGCTCTTGCAGACTTAAAGCCTAAGTTCATGCGTTTCCCTGGCGGATGTGTGGTTCATGGTGGTGGCGACGGATTCTGGAATACCTATCGTTGGAAGACGACTATCGGTCCTAAGGAACAGCGTAAGAGTCTGAAGAACACATGGGGTTATCATCAGAGTATGGGTCTGGGTTACTTTGAGTATTTCCAGTTCTGTGAGGATCTTGGTATGGAGCCAGTACCTATCTTGCCTGCAGGTGTGAGCTGTCAGGGAACGAATGGCGGCTGGGGCATGTGGCCAACACAAGCTCAGGACGTAGTGCCAATGTCTGAAATGGATGAGTGGGTGGCTGAGGCTATCGACCTTATTGAGTGGGCCAATGGTGATCCTGCCACAAACAAATGGGCAAAGATGCGTGCTGATGCTGGTCATCCAAAGCCCTTTAACCTGAAGTATCTTGGAATCGGCAATGAGGAGAAGATCTCTCCAGAATTCTGTGAGCGCTTCAAATATATCTATGAGCGTGTTACTAAGGCTCATCCTGAGATTATCATCGTTGGTACAGCAGGTCCTGGTTCTCATAAGGACAATCCTGACTATGAAGCAGGATGGAAGTTGGCAGAAGAGCTGGGTATGCCTATTATCGACGAGCACTACTACGAGCCAAATTCTTATTTCCTGAAGAGTCGTCAGTATGATGCTTATCCACGTGACCGCAAGACAAAGGTTTACCTTGGAGAGTATGCTGCTAAGGACAAGAAACTTATCGATGCCCTTGCCGAGGGTCTCTATCTGCTTCATGTTGAACGCAATGGTGATGTTGTGGCAATGACATCTTATGCTCCTCTCTTCGCGAGGAAGAATGCCACCAACTGGAATCCAGACCTTATCTATTTCGACAATGAGCGTCCTTTCCTCACCTGTAGCTATTATGTTCAGCAGATGTTCGGACAGAGTTCTGGTCAGTACTACTATGGCGACTGCGTAAGTTTCGAGGGTGATGCTCCTGGAATAGAGCAGCCTCAGGAGGATGTTCACTACGGTCAGTCTGTAATCCTGAATGTTAAGACCCGTAAGCTCTTCGTTAAAATCTGTAATGCAAGTGGTGAACCAAAGACAGCTAATGTAAACCTCAGTCGTTTTGGTCTGAAGAAGATGGCTACTAAGACCTCTCTCTCAGGAAATGCCAACGATGAGAACAACTACGATGCACAGCCTATCGCTCCAAAGAAAGAGCAGATAAAGGCTGCTAAGAAGATGAAGGTTGAACTCGCTCCTTACTCAATGGTGATGTACGAGTATTCTCTGTAATAGATATATTATAGTAAGTTCTATTCTAATAGGTGTGAAATGAGAATTTTCACACCTATTATTATTAATATAATTCCTCCAGCAAGTTCTGGTTTCAGTCTGCGGGTAATAGTTTTGCCAAATCTTCGCCCAAGATGATAGCCGATAATGCTGAAGAGAAATGATACCAGACCAATGATTATAAGCGGTAGTGTGAGTTGGGATAGCGCAGTATATCCTGTGCACGCAAAGGAGATACCTATAGCCAATGCGTCGATGCTTGTGGCAATGGCGAGCAATAATTGAGTCTTTAATTTACAAGGATTAAAATGTTGTTCTTCCTCATCATCGAAACTCTCCTTAATCATCTTTCCTCCAATAAAGGCAAGCAGACAGAAGGCAATCCAGTGATCATAGGCCTCCATATATGTCTGGAAATGACTAACTCCTAACCATCCGAACAGAGGCATCATAGCCTGGAATAATCCAAAAAGAAACGCCATCCTCATTACAGAAGGATACTGATTACCCTGTTTTTGAAGGATGATGCCACTTACGATGGAAACAGTGAAACAATCCATCGCCAGAGCTATTGCTAAGAGGATGATATCCAGTGGATTCATATAGTATTTATTTGCCTTATTCTTGCATTTTGGCTGCAAAAATACAAAATAATTATTATTTATCATTTATCGTTTGTCGTTTTTTTGTATCTTTGTGCCAAGAAATTATAATATAACCAAACGATATGAATAAAAGAATAATCTTTGCAATGCTGCTTGCTGCGTCGTTACAAACGATTCAGGCCGAGCAGGTTACCGTCCAAACGAAGAATGTTACGATGGTTCTTGATGTGGAAAACGGCAAACAGCCACAGTATGTTTATTTCGGCACAAAGCTAAGCGACTACGACCTGGCAAATCTTCAGAAACCAGTTAATGGCCGTATGGATGCTTATCCTATCTATGGTCTTAACTGTCCCGCAGAGGCAGCCCTCGCTATGAAGCATGCCGACGGAAACATGTCTTCTGCAATGTATGTAACAGGTATGGAGCGTAAGGACGATGTACTTCGTATCTCCCTGAAGGATCCTGTTTATCCGGTATCAGCCATACTCTGCTATAAGGCTTATCAGAATGAGGATATGATTGAGACATGGGTAGAGATTACCAATGGTGAGCCAAAGACTGTTACCCTGACTCAGTTTGCTTCTATATGTCTTCCCATCCGTAGAGGAAACGTATGGCTCTCACATTTCTATGGCTCTTGGGCTAATGAAGCGCAACTGGTTGAGGAACCCCTTTTGCCAGGTGAAAAGGTTATAAAGAATAAAGATGGTTCACGAAACTCTCATACAGACCACGCTGAGGTGATGTTCTCACTCGACGGCAAGGGAAAGGAGAACACAGGTGATGTGATTGGTGCTGCTCTCTGCTATAGCGGAAATTATCAGTTGAAGATTGATACCGATGATACAGAGTATCATTATTTCTTTGCAGGCATCAATCCAGACAACTCTGAGTACCATCTTAAGAAAGGAGAGACATTTGTAACTCCAAAGGTAGCCTTGAGTTTCTCAAAGGCAGGACTCTCTGGCGTTTCCAGAAATTTCCATAAGTGGGGACGTAAGTATATGCTCATGCATGGCGATAAGGAACGCAAGATATTGCTTAACTCTTGGGAGGGCGTATATTTCGATATCAACCAGAAAGGCATGGACCAGATGATGGGTGATATCGCCTCTATGGGTGGAGAACTCTTCGTGATGGATGACGGATGGTTTGGCGATAAGTATCCACGTAAGACAGATAACAGCTCTTTGGGCGACTGGGTGGTTGACAAAAATAAGCTCCCAGAGGGCATTGAGGGACTTCTGCGTGATGCAAAGAAACATGGTATAAAGTTTGGTATCTGGATTGAGCCCGAGATGACCAATTCTGTATCAGAGCTTTATGAGAAGCATCCTGACTGGATTGTCAAGGCTCCTAAGCGTGATGCTGTTCAGGGCCGAGGAGGTACTCAACTGGTACTTGACATGGCTAATCCTAAGGTTCAGGACTTCGTGTTCTCTATCGTCGATAACCTTATGACAAAGCATCCCGAGATCGACTATATCAAGTGGGATGCCAATATGCCTATTCTGAATCATGGCTCACAGTATCTCACGATGAACGACCAGAGTCACCTTTATATAGAGTATCATCGTGGTTTTGAAAAGGCTTGTCAGCGTATACGTGCGAAATATCCTGACCTTACCATCCAGGCCTGTGCCTCTGGTGGTGGACGCGCTAACTGGGGTGTGCTGCCTTATTTCGATGAGTTCTGGGTAAGTGATAACACAGATGCTCTCCAGCGTATCTATATGCAGTGGGGTACCAGCTATTTCTTCCCTGCTATTGCGATGGCAAGCCATATCTCGGCAACTCCTAATCATACCGTCTTCCGTACCACAGCCATGAAGTATCGTATTGATGTGGCTATGAGCGGACGTTTGGGAATGGAGATACAGCCAAAGAATATGACAGACGATGAGAAGGCTCTTTGCCGTCAGGCTATCAAGGAGTATAAGCAGATACGTCCTATCGTGCAGTTTGGCGAATTATATCGTCTGGTATCTCCATACGACAAACAAGGCCTTGCCTCACTGATGTATGTCAACGAGGCTAAAGACAAGAGTGTATTCTTCTGGTGGAAGACGGAGTCGTTCCAGAATGAGCATCTCCCACGAGTGAAGATGGCTGGTCTTGATGCATCAAAGAACTATAAGATTCACGAACTCAACCGGATCGATCTTAAACCGATGGATATCGAGGGTAAGACCTTCAGCGGAGCTTATCTGATGAATCACGGTCTGGAGATGCCTTATCGCAATGAGCCAGAGTGGTCGAAGAAGAACGACTGGTCAAGTCGTGTGCTCCTTCTTGAGGCTGAATAAGACGAGGTCAATCTCATTGTAAGTAATTTCCGGAGGGCAAAGATTCTTAATTGGAGTCTTGCCCTCTTCTGTTCCTACGGCTCTGATAACCCGTAAGATGGCATCAATACGTTCCTGGGGAATGATATCAGAGAGTTTGATATCGCCCGACTCCACAAATCGTGAAAGATGGCCTTGGATGGTTCCTAAGGTTAAACCACGCTCTCTGGCTATTTCTTCTGGATTCATCCTTTGTAGAAACATCTTATAGGAAATGTTCCATGTCTTTTCTTTTGGTTCTTTCTTAGGCTTCGGCTCTTTCTTTGCCTTTGGCTTACGTTTCACAATCTCTAATCTCTCATCAATGGCATCCAGAAGTGAATCATGTTTCTCGTGAAGATAACTGCTGATGGAGAATCCCTGTTCTGCAATCCTTGCCAACAGATATCTGCGTGAGAGCACAGCCTGACGGGTATCTGCTAACGACTCGCCAAAACGGGTCTTTGCCTGTTTGTTGTTTGTCTCTATCTTTGCTGCAAGATTAAGGGAATTGCCATAGATGGTATTGATTGACTCCTCAAAATATGTTGCACTGCGTTTTACACGCTCAAGGAAATCCTCTGAGTGAAGCTGTTCGGTGGTCTGCTGACGGATTATCTGTACCCATTTCTCGGATACAGCCATAGTCTTACTGCTAAAGTCAGAGAGCACACGTTTGTGGAGTTCTGTGACGTCATTATGGCTGTGATAGAAGAATTCTGTCATAATTCTTACCAGATGTTCTTCTTTATAGAAGATATCATGGAAGTCAAAGAGCTCGAGTAACAGATGACGATAGTATTCTTCTTTTAGTTCTGGCAGTTGTCTGATACTCTTTTCCGCCTCTTCCTCCTGACGACTGATATAATTCTCAACTCTCTCATCGGATAATATTGCACGTGGCTCGATGGGAGCAGAGAGAACCATTCCCTCGAGAGTCTTGCATCGGCTGAGTGCAACGTATACTTGTCCTGGTGCGAATGACAGATTGGCATCAATGATAGCATGTTCGAAGGTAAGACCTTGGCTCTTGTGAATGGTGATAGCCCATGCCAGACGTAACGGCAACTGACGGAATCGCCCTTGCACTTTTGTTTCTATCTCCCTTGTTACGGCATTCAACTGATACTGGGTGTTCTCCCATACTAACGGCTCTACTTCTATGGCTTCTGTATCGCCAGGACATAATACCGACACATGTCTCTCGCTTATATCAACAACCTGTCCGATGCGTCCATTAAAATAACGGTGATTTCCTGTGGGGTCGTTTTTTACAAACATCACCTGAGCACCTTCTTTCAGTATCAGCTTTTCACTTGTGGGGTAGGAGTATTCCGGGAAGTTTCCTTCTATCTGTGCATCAAAGGAATACTTATATCCGGGCAACTTGGCAAGCTGGTTCTCATTGTAGTCATCTGCCAGTTTGTTATGTGTTGTCAGACGGATATATCCTTCTCCTTTTTGGGGGATGAATGTCGGATTATAGCGTTGATTGAGTTTCTTAAGATCATCAGCTGTAGGTTTGGCCTCGCGGATATCGTTGAGGATGTCAAGAAAAGCTCCGTCTTCCTGACGGTATACCTTATCCAGTTGTATCGTTACATAGTCTATCTGGGCAAGGGCCTTGGATCCGAAGAAATAGGGGGTGTCGTAATATGGTGCAAGCATTCGTTCGTCCTCAGGGGTTACCACAGGTGTCAACTGTTGTAGGTCTCCTATCATCAGCAGTTGTACTCCTCCAAAGGGCTTGTATCTGTCGCGATATCGCCTAAGTACAGAATCGATGGCATCGAGGAGGTCACTGCGCACCATTGATATCTCATCGATGATAAGTAGGTCGAGTGATGCTATGATACGTCGTTTCTCCTTTCCGAAGTCAAACTTGCTCTTTATCTTTGCGTTAGGGACAAAAGGTGAAAACGGCAGCTGGAAGAAGGAGTGAATCGTTACACCTCCTGCATTGATTGCTGCAACACCCGTAGGGGCTACAACGATGATTCGTTTGCGGCTTGTTTCTACTACTCGTTTCAGGAAAGTGGTCTTTCCCGTTCCTGCCTTACCGGTCAAGAATATGCTTCGCCCTGTATTCTCAACGAAATCCCAGGCGCTTTGTAATTCTCGGTTGTTCTCTGTTTCCATAGTCTTAAAACTTAATTCAACATGACTTTTCGATTGCAAAGATAATATAAATATCAGAAATAACGAAGTTTTTCTATTATTTTTTGATATTTTTTTGTATCTTTGCAGCCAAAATTAATAATGTACGCGAGAATATGATACAATCAATGACTGGCTACGGCAATGTCGTAGTAGCTTATAAGGACAAGAAAATCCACGTGGAGGTGAAGTCGCTGAACTCAAAACAGCTTGACCTCCAGACCCGTATCGCTCCACTTTATCGTGAGAAAGAGATGGAGATGCGTCAGATGGTGGCAGAGGCCCTCATCCGGGGAAAGGTGGATATGAGTGTGTGGATAGAGAAGGAGAGTGCTGTGGATGCAACACCAGTAAATGCAGCACTCGTAGAAAACTACTATAACCAGCTGAAAGGCATTGCCCAGAAGGTTGGCATCCCTGAACCTGAAGATTGGATTTATACCCTTACTCGCATGCCAGATGTGTTGACGAAGACTGATGTAGAGACACTCGACGATGAGGAGTGGAATGTGGTGAAAGGTGCTTTGAGCGATGCCTTGAAGAGTCTTGTTGATTTCCGAATTCAGGAGGGAGCTGCTCTTCAGAAGAAGTTTGCTGAGAAGATAAACAATATCACTCAACTGTTAGCGGATATCGAGCCATACGAGAAGAGTCGTGTGGAGAAGATCAAGGCTCGCATTGAGGACGGACTGAAGCAGATCCCAGGAGTGGAGTACGATAAGAACCGTCTGGAGCAGGAGCTGATATATTACATTGAGAAACTTGATATCAGCGAAGAGAAACAGCGACTTGCTAATCATCTGAAGTATTTCTCTGAGACTATGGACGAGGCTGCAGGACAGGGTAAGAAACTTGGATTCATCGCCCAGGAGATGGGACGAGAGATTAATACTACCGGTTCGAAGAGTAATCAGGCAGAGATGCAGAACATCGTTGTAAAGATGAAAGACGAGTTGGAGCAGATAAAGGAGCAGGTGCTTAATGCGCTTTAGAAGTCAGAAGTAAGAGGTAAGAAGTTAGAGAAATGTTATGGCAAGGGGAAAGTTGATTATTATTTCAGCACCGTCAGGAACGGGAAAGTCTACGATTATCGGATGGCTGATGAAAGAGCATCCTGAGTTGAACCTGGCTTTTTCTATCTCCTGTACGTCGAGAGCACCAAGAGGAACGGAACAGAATGGAGTGGAGTATTTCTTCCTGACCCCAGAGGAGTTCCGCCAGAGGATAGACAATGATGAGTTCTTGGAGTACGAAGAGGTTTATGAAGGCCGTTTCTATGGTACTCTAAAGTCTCAGGTGGAGCGTCAGTTGGAAGCAGGACAGAACGTGGTGTTTGATGTCGATGTCAAGGGTGGCGTGAATATCAAGAAGTATTATGGTGATGAGGCAATGAGTCTCTTTATCCAGCCCCCTTCGATAGCAGAACTACGTAAACGTCTGGAGGGGCGTGGTACTGATGCACCAGAGGTTATCGACCAACGTATCGCAAGAGCGGAGTTTGAACTGACCTTTGCGGATAAGTTTGACAAGATAGTGGTTAATGATAACCTGGAACAGGCCGAAGCTGATGCTTTGGCACTTGTTAATGATTTCCTTTTAGACAAGTAAATCTTCTTCTATCGTGATTCGTACTGGGATCTTTGGGGGATCGTTTAATCCAATCCATAACGGACATATCTCATTGGCACGGCAACTAAGAGAGAAGGCCGGGCTCGATGAGGTATGGCTGATGGTGTCACCCCAGAACCCTTTGAAAAAGTCGTCTGATCTGCTAGATGATAATCTGAGGATGGAGATGGCTCGTCTCGGAGTTGAAGGTCAGGAGGGAATCATCGCCAGTGACTATGAGATGCATCTGCCAAAGCCGTCATATACTTGGAATACTCTTCAGAGTCTTTCGAAAGACTATCCTGAACGTGAGTTTGTGCTTCTGATGGGGGGTGATAATTGGGCGCTTTTCGATAAATGGTATCACTATGATGACATACTAAAGAACTATAGTATTGTTGTCTATCCCAGAAGGGATAGTATAAGGAGTTTTGGAGAAACTCTCTCTGCTCAGATTGTCGAGGCGGAGCTGCTTGACATCAGTAGCACAGAGATAAGGGAAAGAATAAAGGCGGGCAAGGGTATCCGTAGGATGGTACCAAAGGCTGTAGCCGACTTTATAAAGGAAAAAGGACTGTATGCGAAAGAGGCGTAAGATAAATCCTTTGAAGTGGATAGGTTGGCTGTTTAGTCCTATCCAGCAGAACGGTGCATTCTTTGTGTTTATGTTTGCACTCGGGTGGATATGCACCCAG
>FLNV01002318.1_pt1 | contig 13099 bp, 14 predicted proteins | sample 1140351 | NCBI WGS metagenome assembly FLNV01 (sample SAMEA3878207, study PRJEB12797) | bioreactor metagenome | biome: Moose rumen | place: Sweden | collected 2011-10 | reverse complement strand
GCCTGCAGCTGACGCGAGAGCCACGACAGTTGCCCACCATGCGTATCAATCCCGACGTGAAGTCGATCTTCGACTTCCAGTACGAGGATTTCCAGTTAGAGAACTATGAGCCCTGGCCACACATCAAGGCCGCAGTGGCGGTGTAGCCCCCAACTCCCCATCTCCCCAACTCCCCAACTCCCCATCTCCCCATCTCCCCAACTCCCCAATGATTACCATCATCGCTGCCGTGGCCCGCAACGGGGCCATAGGCTATCGGAACAAGCTGATATACTGGCTGCCCGACGACATGAAGCGCTTCCGCCAGCTGACCACCGGCCACACCATCGTGATGGGGCGGCGCACATACGAGAGTCTGCCAAAGGGCGCACTGCCCAACCGCCGCAACTGCGTGCTGACCCGCAGCACCAAGCAACTGCCGGGCTGCGAGTGCTTCGCCTCGTGGGACGACTTCGTACAGAGCTGCCAGCCAGACGAGGACATATACATCATAGGCGGCGCGGCGCTCTATAGCGCACTGATAGACAGGGCCGACCGCCTGTGCCTGACCGAGGTGGACGACGTGCCGACCGAGGCCGACACCTTCTTCCCCACAATAGACAAGAGTACATGGCACGAGACATGGCGCGAGCAGCACGGCACCGACGAGCGGCACGCAAAGCGATTCGACTTTGTGGAATACAAGAAGATTAAACATTAAACATTAAACATTAAACATTAAACATTAAACATTGAAGATTGAAGATTGAAGATTGAAGATTGAGGATTGGGCTTTGAACTATGAACTATGAACTATGAACTATGAACTAAAGAAGTGTCTCAGCATATACGGGCGGCCCTTCGCCCAGGTGCCGCAGGACATTATAGACGATACACGCGAGCGGCTGGCTCGGCTGCAGAGCCCAGAGCCGGTGGTCAGCTTGGTGGTGATAGCCTACAACGAGGAGACGCACCTGCCAGCATGCCTGTGGGCACTGAGCCAGCTCAGGACAACCTATCCCATGGAGATCATGGGCGTGAACAACAACTCTACCGACCAGACCGAGGCCGTGTTCCAGGCCCTGTCCCTACCCTATCACAACGAGCCGCAACAGAGTCCGGGCTACGCCCGCCAGTGCGGACTGCGGCACGCCCGCGGCCGCTACCACTTCTTCATCGATGCCGACACGCTGTACCCGTCGTGCTACGTGGAGCTGATGATGCAGAAGCTCTGTCAGCCGGGCGTGGCTGGCGTGGGCACGTTCTGGAGCTTCTATCCTGACAGCCAGCACTCACGACTGGGGCTCCTCGGCTACGAGCTGCTGCGCGATGCCTTCCTCTACGTGCAGCACTTCAAGCGCCCCGAGCTGTGCATAAGGGGCATGACCTTCGCCTTCCGTGCCGACCTGGCCGCCCAGGTGCAGCTGCGCACCGACATACGTCGCGGCGAGGACGGGTCGCTGGCGCTCGAACTGAAGCGCTTCGGCAAGATAGTCTTCCTCTACAACCGCCGAGCGCGCCCCGTCACAGGCTACGGCACACTGGGCCAGCGGTCGCTGTGGCAGAGCTTCGTACAGCACGCAAGGATACAGGCACGCGGCATTACACGCATATTCTACCGTACCGACCACTATGAGGACGCACCCGACAATCTGGTGTGAGCGGCAAGACAGCTAACAGACGCATTTTTGATGTAGCAAACATTTGGGCATTACGGGGAAAATGACTAACTTTGCGCCCGATTTACACAAAAAGCCTAACAAGAGACACGAAAAAGAGAACAGAAAAATGGAAAAAGTAGTAAGCGGTATCAGACCCACGGGCAACCTGCACCTGGGCAACTATTTCGGAGCGCTGAAGAGCTTTGTAGAGATGCAGGACAAGTACGACTGCATGTTCTTCATTGCCGACTGGCACTCGCTGACCACACACCCACGGCCCGAGGACATACAGCAGAGCGTGCGCACCGTGCTGGCCGAATACCTGGCCTGCGGACTGGACCCGCAGAAGGCACCCATCTACGTGCAGAGTGACGTGAGCGAGACGCTGGAGCTGTACCTATACCTGAACATGAACGCATACCTGGGCGAGCTGGAGCGCGTGACCACCTTCAAGGAGAAAGCCCGCAAGCAGCCCGACAACGTGAACGCCGGCCTGCTGACCTACCCCACGCTGATGGCTGCCGACATACTGCAGCACCGCGCACAGATGGTGCCCGTGGGCAAGGACCAGGAGCAGAACATGGAGATGGCGCGCCGCTGCGCCCGTCGCTTCAACCACATATACGGTGTGGACTTCTTCCCCGAGCCGCAAAACTTCTACTTCAACGCAACGGCGCTGAAGGTGCCCGGACTGGACGGCAGCGGCAAGATGGGCAAGAGCGAGGGCAACTGCATATACCTGCGCGACGACGACAAGACAATACGCAAGAAGGTGATGCGCGCCGTGACCGACAACGGCCCCGAGCAGCCTAACAGCCAGCGGCCGGAGGTGATAGAGAACCTGTTCACCTTCCTGCGCATAGCCTCGACAAAGGATACCTACGACTATTTCGATGCCAAGTGGAACGACTGCACGCTGCGCTACGGCGACCTGAAGAAGCAGATAGCCGACGACCTGTGTGCCATAGTTGCCCCGATACGGCAGCGCATAGAGGAATACAGTGCCGACAACGCCACGCTGGACCGCATAGCACGCGAGGGTGCCGAGGCAGCTCGCGCCAGCGCCGCAGCCACACTGGCCGAGGTCAGGAAGATAATAGGCTTCAGGGTCTGAAGACTATTATTCTTAAGTCCTGAGTTATCAGTTGCCAGTTATCAACTCACGGCGTAGCCGGATCTACGGGTCTGGCCACGCCTTTCTTGTTGTACGCATTCATGGTGAAGTCGATGCCTGACATGACAAAGCTCTTCACTATCTCCACGGCGGTGGCAATGGCAGGCTGCAGCACACGCAGCTCGTCGTCGCTGTAGCGGCCCAGCACATAGTCGATCTGCCGGCCACGGGCGAAGTCGCTGCCTATGCCCATGCGCAGCCGCGCATACTGCTGACCTATCAGCTGCTGTATATGCCCCAGTCCGTTGTGGCCGCCATTGCTGCCACTGGCCTTCAGGCGATAGGTGCCAAGGGGCAGCGATATGTCGTCGCTTACCACGAGCAGACGGCTCTGGTCGATGTTCTCCTTGTCCAACCAGTAGCGCACGGCATTGCCGCTCAGGTTCATATACGTGGTAGGCTTCAGCAGCAGCAGCTTGCGGCCACGCAGCGACATCTCGGCCACATAGCCATAGCGGCGGTCCTGAAAGACGACATTGGACGCGCCGTCGGCCAGCGCGTCCAATACCATCCATCCTGTGTTGTGCCTGGTGCCGGCGTATTCGTCGCCGGGATTGCCCAGACCCGTTATCAGGTATTTGTCCATATTCTATACTTACTCGGCACCCTCCTCGTTGGCAGCCTGCTTCGAGGCACGTGTGGCCTTCACGCTGCAGACGATGACCTCGGGCGAGGTTGCAATCTCCAGACCTTCGAACGAGAGCTGGCCCACCTTGATGGCCTTGCCCAGCTGCAGCTCGGTCACATCGACGTCAAGATGCTCGGGTATGCTCTCGTAGGGAGCCGTCACCTCAATCTTGCGGATGCTCTGGTTCAGGCGGCCGCCTAAGCGCACACCGGCTGCCAGACCGTTCAGCCTGACGGGTATGCCGACGGTGATGGGCTTCTGGTCGTTCACCTCGTAGAAGTCAACGTGCAGCAGCTGGTCCGTCGTGGGGTGGAACTGCTGCTCCTTCATAATGGCTGTGTGGGGCTGACCGTCAACCATCAGCTTTATCACATAGATGTGGGGGGTATAGACCACCTTGCGCAGGTCAGAGGAGGCTATGGCCAGGGCGCAGGCCACGGGCAGGCCCTTCTCGTCGCGAGTCTCGCCATACAGGTTGCAGGGCACCAGGCCCTCTTTGCGCATCTCGCGCGTGGCTACCTTGCCCGTACTCTTGCGGACGGTGGCCTTCACTTCGATTTCTTTCATCTTTGTTTGTGTTACTCTAAATTAAGTGTTGTGTTTGTTGAATGTTACTTTGTGCTTAATTCGCCATCACACTGTCTATAGCTATATAGACGAAAAGCGGCCGCAAAGGTACGCATTTTTCCCGAAACGACAAAGCAAACACAAAAAAAAAGCATATTTTTTTGCGCTTCCCTCGTTTTTTCGTAACTTTGCAGCCGATAACGCTAATACTATGATTAATCGAGACCTTATCCGAACCAAAGTGGTGCAGCTGGTTTATGCCTACTATCAGAACGGCACCAACAATGTCAATGCGGCAGAGAAAGAGCTCTTTGTCAGTCTGGACAAGGCTTACGCCATGTATCACATAATGCTCGACCTGATATGTGCGCTGACCGAAGAGGCCCGCCGCAGGCTGAACATAGAGCGTGCAAGCGCACAGCGGCGAGGACAGGAAATGCCGGGCGAGCGCTTCGTGATGAACCGCTTCGCGCTGCAGCTGGCCGAGAATGTGCAACTGCAGGACTTCATGTCGAACCAGCAGCTGCAGTGGAAGGACGTGCCAGAGGTGGTGGCCTCGCTGCTCGACAAGATACAACAGAGTACCATATATCAGGAGTATATGGTGGCCGACGACGACAGCTACGCCGCCGACCGCGAGCTGTGGCGGCGGCTATACCGTGCCCTGATAGAAGACAACGACGAGCTGGACCAGCTGTTTGAGGAGCAAAGCCTGTATTGGAACGACGACAAGGAGGTGGTGGACACCTTCGTGCTGAAAACCATCAAGCGCTTTGACGAGAAGAACGGAGTGAAGCAGGAGCTGCTGCCGCAATATGACAGCGAGGAGGACCGCGACTACGCCCGCCGACTGTTCCGCGCCGCCATTCTCAACAGCGAAGAATACCAGCGGCACATGAGCGAGGCGTCGCACAACTGGGACTTCTCCCGACTGGCATACATGGACATCGTCATCATGCAGATAGCAATGGCCGAGATGATGACCTTCCCAAGCATACCGCTCTCGGTAACCATCAACGAGTACGTCGAGCTGGCCAAGCTGTACTCAACGCCACAGAGCGGACGCTATGTCAACGGCATGCTCGATGCCATAGCCCGCCACATGGTGGGCGCGGGCAGGCTGATGAAGCAGTTGCCAGAGCGACCTGTGCGCAACTCGCAATCGCAAAAACCGACAAATACAAAAACTCAAGAACCCCAAAAACAACAATGAGTACACAACTCCTACTGCAAGCGCAACAAGGCTCTGCCATGCCCATGCTGCTGATGATGGTGGCCATATTTGCCATCATGTGGTTTTTCATGATACGCCCGCAACAGAAGCGGCAGAAGGCCATACAGGCCTTCCAGAACTCACTGGCCGAGGGCACCCAGGTGGTCACACAGGGCGGCATATATGGCACCGTGAAGCACATAGACCTGGCCAACGGAAAGGTTGACGTAGAGATAGCACGCGGCACCGTGGTCACAGTCGATAAGAGCTGCGTCTTCAGCGACATGGCCAACACGCCCATGCAGGGCAAGTAGCACCACCCCCATAATGGACAGGGCCGGCACCTTTTATATCGCCCTCAGACGCTGGCTGCGCAGCAGGGCCGCCGGCGAGTTGCTCACCTTCTGCTTCTTCCTGGCACTGTCGGGGGCCTTCTGGCTTATGCTGACACTCGACCGCACATACGAGCAGGAGCTGAGGGTACCCGTCAGGATTACCGATGTGCCCAGCAACGTGGTGCTGACATGCAGCGAGACCGACACCGTCAGCGTGACGGTCAGCGACAAGGGCTTCGCCCTGTGGGCCTACATATATGGCGAACGCAAGCCCTCAATAGACCTGACATACGACAGAATGGACCGTAGCGGCGCGGGCAGCGGACGCATGGTGACTACCGACCTCAGACGGCAGGTCATGCAGCGACTGATGCCCACCACCCGACTGACCAGCATGAAGCCGGAGCAGCTGACCTTCTCATACAACTATGGCGAACGCAAGCGAGTGCCGGTCAGATACAGCGGAAGGGTCATGCCAGACGAGCTGCGCTTCATCTCTGCCGTGAGGTACTATCCAGACAGCGTGACCGTCTATGCCACGCAGACACGGCTGGACAGCATACGCACCGTATATACCGAGCCTCTCAACTATGTGGGCGTGAGCGACACACTGCACGTCAAGGCCGCCCTGCAGCCCATGACAGACGTCAAAATAGTGCCAAGCCAGGTGGAACTGACCTTCACTACCGACGTGCTGACCGAGGAAAGCATAGACGGCGTGCCCATACGCGGTGTGAACATGCCCGAGGGCAAGCGGCTGCGTACCTTCCCGGCCAGGGTCAGGGTGCGATTCGTGACGGGACTGAGCGTCTATCGCAGCCTGAAGCCCAGCGACTTTGTGGTCGTGGCCGACTATGCCGAACTGCAGGCCAACCCCTCAGAGAAATGCCGTATCAGCCTCAGGCGAGTGCCGAAGGGTGTCAGCCGCCCCACGCTTGAGTTCAACGAGGTTGACTATCTGATAGAAGAGGAGGAGAACTGAAAGTTAAGAACTGAGAGCTGAGAGGTGAGAACTGAGAGCCTACTACCAATCTTCAATTTTCAATTTTCAATCTTCAATCTTCAATCTTCAATGTATAAAACCGGTATCACGGGCTGCATAGGCAGCGGAAAAAGCTACGTATGCCGCCTGTTAGAGCAGCGGGGTGTGCAGGTATATGACTGCGACACCGCCGCCAAGCACCTAATGCGCACCGACCCTCAGCTGCAACGCCAGCTCACGGCACTCATCGGCCCCGACACATATCAGGACGGCAGACTGAACAAGGCGCGTGTGGCGCAGTTCCTGCTGGCCTCTGAGGACAATGCACGCGCAATAGACAGCATAGTACATCCGGCCGTGTTCCGCCACTTCGAGCAGAGCGGCGCCCTGTGGGTGGAGAGCGCACTGCTCTTCCAGTGCGGCATGCGACCGCTGGTTGACAGGGTGGTGGTGGTGACGGCACCGCTGGAGCTTAGGCTGCAGCGCGTGCAACAGCGCGACGGCATCAGCCGACAGAAGGCACTTGAATGGGTGGGACGACAGTGGCCGCAGGAGAGACTTGCCGCCATGGCCGACATCATTATTGTCAACGACGGACAACAGCCCCTCGCCTCCCAGATAGACCGCCTGCTTGCTACCACCTGCCCGTAAGCCCCAGGGTGAGAACGCTTATATGCCGGCAGCCTGCCTTTTCCAGCTGGCGACCACAGGATATCAACGTGGCACCGGTGGTCATCACGTCGTCAACCAGTAGCAGGTGACGACCGCCGAAGTCGGCTCCATCTGCCAGGCTGAAGACCTCCTCTACGGCCTCCATGCGCTCGGAACGTCGCCGCTGTGTCTGACTGCCGCTGAAGCTGTTGCGCAGCAGCAAACCGTCGAGCAGCGGCAATCCCGTATGCTGACTGATGCCACGAGCCAACAGCCTACACTGGTTATAGCCGCGCCACCGCTCACGCTTGGGCGTAAGCGGCACGTAGGCTATGCCCTCAATCCCACTGAAAAAGTCGGGTCCGCAGATGGCAGCCATCCAGCGGCCTATCCACACAGCCAACTCCCGACCATCGCCATACTTGATGGCATACACCAGCCTTGCAGGCGGTGTCTGTGGCACAAAGCGCATCAGAGCCGCGGCACGACCTACGGCAAACTGTCCGAAGAAACGGCGCACCATCGCGTTGTCCGTGGGCTGGCGCTGCATATTGGTGTATGGCAGCACCATCTGGCACGACAGGCAGACATGCTCCTCGCGAGCCGACAGCCTGCCACCGCACACCACGCAACCGCGCGGCGACACGATGTCAAGCAGACGGTGGAAGAACATAGATGTCTTTCAGGCCGCGACCCTGCTGGTCGTAGTCGAGCCCATAGCCCACGATGAAGTCGTTGGGTATGGAGAAGCAGGGATACTGCACCTCTACAGCACCCTGCAGGCGATCGGGCTTGACCAGCAGCGAGCAGATACTGATACTGGCGGGATGGCGTGTGCCAAGCTGCTCCTTCATGCGCTGCATGGTGCGGCCGCTCTCCACTATGTCCTCCACTATTATGACATGGCGGCCGACCAAGTCCTCGTTGATGCCTATCACCTCCTTCACCTTGCCCGTGCTGGCGGTGCCCTGATACGACGCCAGCTTCACAAAGGATATCTCGCACGGTATCGTCATCTCGCGCATCAGGTCTGCAGCGAAGATGAAGGCACCGTTCAGCACAGCCAGCATCAGCGGGTTCCGGCCCTCCATGTCATGGCTTATCTGGCGGGCCACCTCGGCCACACGAGCCTTAATCTGTGCCTCGGGCATGAACGGCACGAAGGTCTTGTCTATCAGTGTTACGCGCTCCTTCATAGTATAATATTTTATATTTCGCTATTCCGCCGCAAAGTTACAGTTTTTTCCTCAATCTCGTATGTTTTCCGCCTGTTTTTTCTTAACCTTCGCAAGTGGTAGGAGTTCTTTGCAAGCAAAGCGGCAGAGCCGAGCGCAAGAAAAAAGATTTGAGGCCGCTTAGCCCACAGCTCATTTCACGACATGCTTCCGGCCGCCCACTATGCTGATGCCCTTCGCAGGTCTGCTCAGCCGACGCCCGCCGAGGTCGTAACTTCTGCCGTCAGACTGCCGTAGGTCACCAACCATATTGACACCAGTTATCACGCTATTGTCAAGAAGCAGGGTGAAATGCGCCTCAGCGTACTCATCGCCGGTGTCCACCAGTATGTCGTAGAAATCGAAGTAGGCACGGAAGGCCTTCATCGTCGTGCTGCCGTCAGAGTAGTAGAGCCTGTCGTCGTTCATGTACAGCGTTTCCTCGGGCACGGCTGTGCCTGCAACGTACGTACCAACGAAGCGGTTGTAGAACGTCACGGCCGTCTTGCCCTTGCCCACGGTGTAGGGGTCCTTATCCACCGAGGGCTCGTCCTCCACCACTATGTCCACATTGTCAACGCTGAACTCCTCCTTATCCGCAGACACCTTCAGCAGGTACGGGTGGTTGGCCTCGATGGAGGCGACCGTCACGAACTTGACCTTTATGTCCGTCACGTCGTCGCCGCTGACCGTTGACTCTATGCCGTCAAAGTCGCCTATCTGCACATCGCTGCCGAATGCCTCCGCCGTCTGCTCCGCCGTCATGCTGAACGGCAGGCAGATGGTGTTCCACACACCGGCGGCAAGGCTGCGCTTCACCCTCACGTCAACGCCAGTGGCTGCCTGCGGGGCCTCCGTGGCTTCCTCGTCGAGCAGGAGGCGGGTGTCTGGTGCTTCGCCGATGGTCACGGTGAACGACACGTCGTCAAGGTTGGTCACATCGTAGTTGACGGCAGTAAACTCAGTGTTCGTCACCTTGCCTTCAAAGCTGTCGCCCACCGCAAGCGCTGCGCCGCCTGTCACGCTCACCTTCAGCAGTGTACCGCTCATGGGGAGCAGTGTGTTGCTGTTAGAGGTACACACGAAGCGATACTTGCCCGTAGCCACCACCGAGGAGGAAACGGCATGGTCAGTACCTTCAAAGCCCAACTCGCACACAGGCTTGCCACCGTCGTTGACTGCCAGCGCAAGACCGTCTGGCAGTTCTATGTCCAGCTGGAAGGCCTTGAACTGTGTTTCAAACTCGCAATCCACCTTCAAGATTGCTTCACTTCCCTGCGGCACGGTCACCGCCTCCACGGTCAGTACATCACTGGCCTGTGTCTGCCCCATTGCCAAGAGGCAGAGCATCAATGAACTAATGATTTTCTTTTTCATACGTCAGTTTATTTTGTATTTCTTGTTTGTTAATGGTTCTTCATTACTGCGGCTCCCGTTTCGTCGGCACGTTCTTACGTGCATTCGCCTCGCTGCCATCACTGAGTATCTTGCCTATCACGATGACGGCATCCGTCACGCTGATTTTGTTGTCACCGTTCAGGTCGGCCGCACTCTCGATGAACGTGGCGGGACGGTCATTGAGGATATAGCCGATGATGCTTGACACGTCGGTCACACTTATCTTCATGTCGCCATTCACGTCGCCGGACTCAGCCTCCTGCACCGTCAGCGTGGCCACGCCGTCCACAGAGTTAATGACCTCCTCATTGCTTGTGGTAAGCTCCGTGTTCGTCACCTTAACCTCATAGTCGCCCAGCGCCACGCTCTCGTCCACCTTCAGCTTCACGTTAAGCAGTGCGCCTTCATTTCCCGTGTACGCATTATTGTTCATTGAGACCGATACGAAGCGGTAGAGGTTGTCATCAACCTTGCTGACCGACAGCGAATGGTCTGCCTTCCTGTCCGTCAGGTTTGCCGCATACGTCCCGTTTGCATTAGTTGCCACAGTCATACCTTCTGGCAACTGCAGGTCGAACTGGAAACCGACAATTTCTTCCGTATTCCTCATCTCTATTCCTATTGTGGTACCAAGCCCACCGGGACAGGCAGCAGTATTTACTGGCTCTAGGTAATTCTTGTCATCTGCCATTTCCACTATTTCATTGAATTCCTTCCAATAGTCTGCTGCTTCATAGGCAGACTTGCTTCCTTTGGGTACATAGAGCATTTGGGTATTACTATTTGAGAATGTGTTTGAACCAATACTTATGGGCGTTTCCCACTCTACTGTGACGCTTGCCATGCTTGAGCACCCAGCAAAAGCATAATCTCCGATACTTGTTACGCTTTCTGGAATAGATATTTTCTGCAGCGCATTACAACCATAGAAATCATACCATTGTATAAATGTTAAGTTGTCTGATAATTTGACATCCGTCAAATTTGAACAGTTTGCAAAAGTTTCTCCATTGAGAACCGTTACACTATTTGGGATTTCTATTGAAATTAAACTCTGACAGCCACCAAAAGCTGCACGCCCTATTGATGTAACAGATTCTGGAATAATAAAAGACAATAAGCTAATACAATTATTAAAAGCCGCCATACCAATTACACACAAGCCTTCTTCTGTTGTTAACGATTGTAAAGCTTTACAGCCAGAAAAGGCACTTTCACCGATGACCGTAACACTTCCTGGAACATAAACAGACGTAATGCTATTACATCCTTCAAAAGCATAATTTCCAATAGATTTCAAGCCGTTAGAAAAAGAAATCGTACCAAGACCACTGCAGCCAGAGTGTTTATAAGTTGTTTTATATCAGATACTTACATATTAAACGATAGAAAAGTGTTGACGCAGATTCTCTATAGATTGAAAAAGTTGTAGATTTAACGTTTTTAACTTTCTATAACGAAGTGCGGATCCAACAAGCAAGTGCATATTTCAACAAGTTAATAAAGACGACTCTATTAGAATTGATTTAATGAGTACATTTCCTATTTTTGATAGATTATCAGTGTCATTCCCTATATACCTTGTTAAGCGCTTTATTGGTCTCATTAAATACAGGTGAGGGTGTGTCAAAATAGGCACATCCTCTTTTTTTATCACGAAGCCCCGACTTTCTCAAGCCAGGGCTTTGCTATGTCCAAAAATATTTGTACCTTTGGACCAAGTTTTCAAAAACATGGCTACAAAGATACACTTTCGTCCTTACACTACCAAGCAAATTTTGCTTTTTCCGCAAAGAATCGATGAAAATATTGCGGAAGACGATCCTGTGCGTTTGGTCAACAGTCTGATTGACAAGCTCGACCTGACAAGTTTCCGCAAGCTCTACAAGGCGGCCGGCCGCAGCGCCTACCACCCCCGCATGATGCTCAAGGCTGTCATCTACGGCTACATGAACAACGTCTACTCATGCCGCAAGATAGAGGAGCGGCTGCTGCGTGACGTCCACTTCATCTGGCTTGCAGGCTACGAGAAGCCCGACTTCATCACGATCAACCGCTTCCGCAACCGCGTGAAGAAGGAAATCAATGCCGTGTTCACCCAGGTAGTGCTGCTGCTTGCCGAGCGCGGCTTTGTGAGTCTGGACGTAGAATATATCGACGGCACGAAGATTGAGTCGAAGGCCAACCGGTACACCTTCGTCTGGCGCAAGACGGTTGAGAAGAACCGTGCCAAGTTGTTGGAGAAGATCAAGGTGCTGCTCGCCCAGATAGACGACGTGATAGCGCAGGACAATGCCTCGGAGCAGGAGAAGGTGGAGTTTACGCCCGAATTACTCCACTCGATGGCCTCCGAGCTTAACGCAGCCCTTGCCGCCGAGCCGAAGCCAGCAACAAAGGAAGAGAAAGAGAAGCACAAGGAAAGAAAAAAGCAGGCCAGGGAGCTTCAGGAAAAGGCAGAGAAGTTGGCCGAGTATGATGAACATCTCGAAAAGCTGGGTGACCGCAACTCATATTCCAAGACCGATTCCGATGCCACTTTCATGCGCTTGAAGGAGGACGCTATGAACAACGGGCAGACAAAGCCCGCCTACAACCTGCAGATAGGCACCGAGAACCAGTTTATCACCGACTTCATGCTCTTCCCCAATCCCACCGACACGCTCACGATGATACCGTTCTTCTCATCCTATTCCGGCCGCTACGGCCGCCTGCCCAGGGAATGCTGCGCCGATGCAGGCTACGGCAGCGAGGAGAACTACGCATTCATGGAGGCCGGCGACATGGAGGCGTTTGTCAAGTACAACTACTTCCACAAGGAACAGAAGAAGGCCTTTAAGGATGACGTCTTCCGTCTGGAGAACCTCTATTATAATAAGAAAAGCGACTACTACGTCTGTCCGATGGGGCAACACATGGAACGGGTCGGCACCCGCCATAACAAGACAGAGAACGGATACAGGACGCTGAATGCCGTCTATCGGGCTCAACGATGCGAGGGGTGTCCGCTCAGATGGGGGTGCTACAAGAAGAGGCAAGGCAACAGGGAGATAGAGGTCAACCACCGGCTGATGGACTACAAACAGCAGGCAAGGGAGAGGCTCACCTCGGAGAAAGGACTCGAACACAGATCCAAACGCCCCATAGAGCCGGAAGCCGTCTTCGGACAGATGAAATTCGACATGCAGTACAAACGATTCCGCCATTTCGGTAAGGACAAGGTCTTTATGGATTTTGCCTTCTTCGCCACCGCCTTCAATATCAAGAAAATGATCGCCAAGATGAAAAGGGCGGCATAGA
>FLNV01001680.1_pt1 | contig 13166 bp, 12 predicted proteins | sample 1140351 | NCBI WGS metagenome assembly FLNV01 (sample SAMEA3878207, study PRJEB12797) | bioreactor metagenome | biome: Moose rumen | place: Sweden | collected 2011-10 | reverse complement strand
ATTCGTCGCAGATTTGGATTGGTGGATAAGTCCTTATTTCCTTGTCCGTTTCTTCGTGCTGCGACGCTTTAGCCAATCGCGAAAGTCGTTGGCGGTCAAGCCCAAGTTTCGAAGATTGTTCCTTACGATAAATTCCGGGATTGGGTCGATATGGGTTTGGAATACCACAGGCCTGACCAATCCTTCTTTGGTCCATTTTTCATGCCCGGTGTTGCCCGATGCCACCTCCACACAGCCTTGGTCTGCAAGGAAGAGGCGGAAATCCGCGATGCTGATGTTGCCGATACGGTAAGTGTTCATGCTGGCAACGGGCAGGTCTTGTTCACGTTGGTTTTCTTGAAAGAGTGCATGACCAGCCTCCTGAGTTGCTCATTCACGCCGAGCATGTCCGACAATTCTGGCTCGTTGCCTTTGGCTTGGCTCATTTTCCAGCCGTGCGCGGCAAGGTCGGCACGAAGCGTTCCGTGGCTAAGCTGGTGTGACAGATAGTCGGAAAGCATGAAATCGAAATCGGCACGAGCGCTTTCCTCGGTCAGGTCGTAGCCCGAAAGGTCGAGAGAAGGGCAATAGGCTATGTAGGTGTCACCCTCCTTGAACACAAACAGTGAAACGCTGATTTCGACCCCATTGTTCGCGAAACTGATATAATTGAGATTGGTCATGCTTTGGCGGATTTTGCTGCAAAGGTAATCAATTTTGCGGAAATGGTTTGCTTTTGTTGCAAATTGTTGCCATTTTTCTGTCGCCACCTTTCCTTGTCGCCCCTACGGGGCTGGGCCTGCCGGGGTGCTGGGTCGCTGCTGCCCGAAGCTGCGCTGCGCTTGCATCGGGTTAATGAAATGGCGTCCCTTCGGGACGCGGGCCGACTGAAAACGCTCAACTACCAACTGAACAACTGCAAACTGAACAACTGCAAACTGTCTACAGCTTCGCCCTCTCAGTCACATAACAGCATCTTATCTTACAGAAATCCAAACTGTTACGAAAACTTCTTTTTAAGGGCTTTGTATATGGCAAAGGTAAGGAGAAGAATCATGTGACGCGCCACAGAGCCGCAAAGCATCACTGTGCAATCTGCCAAGAATCACTTTGCGTTCTCGGGCAGATTACGATTGTCGGCCAAGGTGTTCCTGAAATCGTCGGAAAGGTCGGCAAAGAAATCGTGGCGTAAGGCGAGGGCGATTTTCTTCAGCACCGAGGTGTCAATCCACTCGCGCCTGAAGATCAAATAAACATTGTTGCGATGGCAGCACAATTGTTCGGCTAACCAGGCCACACTGCGCCCTTGCCGCCTGAGTTCGGCTTCGATGAGGTGTCCGATATGGGGTTCGTTGCGCGTGGCCATGTCCTGATGGTTTGGGAACAAAAAAAACAGCGTGGAATCAATTCCTTGCTTGAATCCCAGGGGTTCCACGCCCTACCTATCTAACAAGTTTCCACGCCGTACATTGTACGGCATTTGTGACTCGTCCTTGATAGGTTGCCCCGCAAGAAACGGGGACTTGATGGAACTTTTTGGGATTCAAGGACAGCAACAAGTGCTATCTGCTAATATGTTGGTTGATTTGTGTTTTGTTTTCTACTTCTATTATTCTGATTTTAGGTCAACTAATCCTTTAACTTTATCGATGTAGGCTACAACTGGCGGAAACAACGGTTCAACTTCTTCCTGATGCCATTCAATGAAGTCATCGTAATCACCAGTCTTGCGCATATTCTGAAGTCGGGCCAAAAGTTTGGCTTCGTCTTTTGAAATCACGCCAGTAAGGACAAATTTCTCTCCAATCTGCCCAATCACTCCCTCATGAGATTTCGCAACAATCCCATTTTGAATCAACAAAGCCTTTGAAGCATAATAGACAGCGTAATACAAACGATTGGCTGCCAGAGTCCAATGGTTATCATCGGCACTATCACGGGCCTCGATTACCGTCCCGTATGCCTTCTCGATGCGATACTTCACCAAGGCTTCCCTTTCTTCGTCCGTCAGCATAACTCCACCCCTTCCCTCATCACGTTCTTATAAAAAGGCGTAATCTGTCGCACTTGCCACTCTGCATAGGTATAAACCACTGGATTGATTTCAACGCCAAGCGACCATCCCAACGAAATGAACGGAAAAACCCAGCGGTCGAAGTCCTCATTGGTAACCCTTTCGCCATCAAGCAGCAACAGCAAGTCCCAGTCGGAATCAGCACGAGCATCGTCACGAGCCTGCGAACCGAAAAGCATCAGTTTTGCATTCACGGGAAGGATTTCCTTCCCGAGTTGCCTAATCAATTCCGATATTTCTATTTGCCTCGCCGACATTTTTACGTCATTTTTCGCCCGCAAATATAAACATTTTTCCTTTATGCAAGGATTTCACTTAATTTCGTACCTTTGCCGCAAAATCAAAACACTTATCACGATGAACGGTACCTTATATATCTACAACAGCCTTTCGCGCACGAAGCAACCTTTCAAACCCTTGAACGCCCCGCATGTGGGCATGTACGTCTGCGGCCCCACCGTTTATGGCGACGCACACTTGGGCCACGCGCGTCCGGCCATCACCTTCGACTTGGTTTTCAGGTATTTGCAACATCTCGGCTACAAAGTCCGCTATGTGCGCAACATCACCGACGTGGGTCACTTGGAACACGACGCCGACGAAGGCGAGGACAAGATAGCGAAGAAAGCCCGCCTCGAAAACCTTGAGCCGATGGAGGTGGCGCAATACTACACCAACCGCTACCATGCCGCGATGGACAAGCTGAACGTGCTGCGTCCGTCAATCGAGCCGCATGCCTCGGGACACATCATCGAGCAAATCGAGATGGTGCAGAAGATTTTGGACCACGGCTATGCCTACGTCGAAAACGGCTCGGTGTATTTCGACATCGAGAAATACAACCGCGAGCACCCCTACGGCATCCTCTCGGGACGCAACTTCGAGGAGATGCTCAACACCACGCGCGAGCTGAGCGGTCAGGAAGAGAAGCACAACCCTGTGGACTTCGCCCTTTGGAAAAAGGCCGAACCGAAGCACATCATGCGCTGGCCTTCGCCTTGGAGCGACGGCTTCCCGGGCTGGCACATGGAATGCTCGGCCATGGGATGCAAATACCTCGGCGAGACTTTCGACATCCACGGCGGCGGCATGGACCTCGTGTTCCCCCACCACGAGTCGGAAATCGCGCAGAGCGTGGCGGCCAACGGCAAGCAGCCCGTCACCTACTGGATGCACAACAACATGATCACCATTGGCGGACAGAAGATGGGCAAGTCGCTCGGCAACTTCATCACCCTCGACGAGTTCTTCAACGGCAGCCACATCAACGCGAAAGGCGAAGAGATGATTGCGCAGCCCTACAGCCCGATGACCATCCGCTTCTTCATCCTGCAAGCCCATTACCGCAGCACCTTGGACTTCTCGAACGAAGCCCTGCAAGCCGCCGAAAAGGGCTACAGCCGCCTGATGGAAGCCGTGAAAGCCGCCAAGAGCCTGAAAGCCACCGAAGGCGCCGCCAATTTGGACATCCAGAAGATCATCGATGCCTGCTATGATGCCATGAACGACGACTTCAACTCGCCCATCGTCATCGCCAACCTCTTTGAGGCCGTGCGCATCGTCAACATCGTCAAGGACGGCAAGGCGCAAATCAACGCCGAGGAATTGGCCTTGCTCAACAAGCTGTTCCAAGACTTCGTTTTCGACATCCTCGGTTTGGTGGAAAGCGGTGCCGCCGAAGGCAACGGCGAACTCATTGAAGGCCTGATGCAGACCATCATCGACATCCGCAAGCAGGCCCGCGCCAACAAGGACTGGCCCACCAGCGACAAGATCCGCGACGACCTCGGCAAGCTCCACATCACGCTGAAGGACGGCAAGGAAGGCACCAGCTGGATTATGGAATAAGCCATCATCACAAACCAACAAAAAATCAATATCATGGAAAAAAAAGTCATTACGGTCAAAGCGACCCAGAAAAGCGACACAAAAAACTATCATTTCAAGAACCTCGTCTTCGAAGGCGGCGGGGTGAAAGGCATCGCCTACGTGGGTGCCCTCAAGCGACTTGAGGAAGAAGGCATCCTCCAAAACATCGAGAAAGTGGCCGGCACCTCGGCAGGTGCCATGGTGGCCGTCTTGGTCGGATTGGGCTTCTCGACCGACGAGCTGTACGACATCCTCAAAACCCTCAACTTCAAGAACTTCATGGACAGCTCGTGGGGCATCATCCGCGACACGAAACGCCTGCTTACCGACTACGGCTGGTACAAGGGCGACTTCTTCCGCGACCTCATGGCCGGTTACATCGAGCAAAAGACCGGCGACGGCGAAGCCACCTTTGCCGACATCGCCGAAAAGAGGGAGCAAGGCATGCCCTTCCGCGACATCTACCTGATTGGGGCCGACCTCTCGACGGGCTACTCCAAGGTGTTCAGCGCCGACCTCACCCCCGACGCGAAAGTGGCCGACGCCGCCCGCATCTCCATGTCGATTCCGCTGTTTTTCGCCGCCATCAAAGGACTCAACGGCGATGGTCACATCTACGTCGACGGCGGGTTGTTGGACAACTACGCCATCAAGGTGTTCGACCGCAAGGACTACGTTACCGACGAATCCAACATGCGCCGCACCGAGTATTACCAGAAAATCAACGAGAAATTGGCGGAGAAAAACATGAAGATGAAAAAGTCGAACTCCATCAACGAGTACATCTACAACATGGAGACCTTGGGGTTCCGCCTCGACGCAAAAGAGGAGATTGGCTTCTATTTAGACCCCAACGCGCAGCCTAAGACAAAGGAAATCAAGAGCTTCTTCACCTACACCAAGGCCTTGATCACCACGCTCATCGACTTCCAGAACAACGTCCACCTGCACAGCGACGACTGGCAACGCACCGTCTACATCGACACGCTCGGCATCGGGGCCACCGACTTCGACATCTCAGAAAAGAAAAAGGACGAGCTATACGATTCGGGACATCTCTACACCTCGGCCTATCTCGACTGGTACAACAACGACGAGGAAAAGGCGAATAAATAAACGCTATTCGCCGTAATCGACTTCCTTCAGGAGGTTGCCCTGTTCGTCGTAGAACTTCCACTTGCCAACGTGCTTGCCGTCCTTGTAGAAGCCCTCTTGCAGCAGGTTGCCGTTCTCTTGCCACACCGTGGCTGCGCCGGTGCGTTTGCCGTTCTTAAACGTACCTTGACTTTGGATTCGCCCATCGGGGAAGTAAGCCGTCCATTCGCCCTCGCGCTGGCCGTCCTTCATGGTGCCTTCCATCTTCGTCTGTCCCGACTCGTAAAACTCGGCTTCCCGCACGCAGTTGTTATTCCTGTCGTAATAGCGCATAGTCTGAGTCTTGCCGCTGGGATACGAAGCCTCCACTTTTTCGGTCATTTGGGAAGAGCATGAAGCGAAAGTCAGAACCAATGCCAATAAAACAAATAGTTTTTTCATTTCTGTTGTAATTTTAATATTGTCATCATTTATAAAACTCAAGTCTTTTCCCCTTGTCCTCCACATGGAACTCGCCGTTCTCGAACACCAAATTACCGTTCACGAAGGTGTGCGTCACATGGGAGCGCATCCACTCAAGCTTGTAGGGCGTCCAATGGCACTTGGTGTACTCGTTTTTGGTAGAAATCAAGTGTTTGTCGTTCAAATCCACGAGTGCCAAGTCGGCGTGATAGCCTTCGCGGATGAAGCCACGTCGGTCGATACGATAGATAACAGCTGGGTTGTGGCACATCAGCTGCACCACTTTCGGGAAAGTCAAATCCCCGTTGTGGACACATTCGAGCATCACCTCCAATGAATGCTGGATGGAGGCGAATCCCGACTTGCTGGTGAAATAGTTGCCGGTATATTTCTCGTTGCGGCGGTGCGGTGCGTGGTCGGAGCCGATGGTGTCGATCCGCCCCTCACGGATGCCGTTCATCAGGCCCAACCTGTTCTTTTCCGCTTTGATGGCTGGGTTGCACTTGATGCCAAACTTCTTTTTCCCATAGTCGAGAGTGCTGAAACGAAGGTAATGCGGGCAGGTTTCAGCCGTTATCTTCTTTTCTGCCAATGGAATGCGATTGTCGAACAACTCAAGTTCCTTGGCCGTGGAGATGTGCAGAACATGAAGTCGGGCTCCTGTTCTCACAGCCAATTCGACGGCCTTGGACGACGACAGGTAGCAAGCCGTTTCTGTCCGTATCATGGGATGCAGGTCGGCTTTGGCCTCCACGATATCCCTATTCACCATCTCTTGGTACGACTCCATATTGTGCCGAATAAGCTCCTCGTCCTCGCAATGGGCGGCAATCAGGCAAGGCGACTCCTTGAACAACCGTTCAAGAGCTAAATCATCGTCCACCAGCATATTGCCAGTGCTCGAACCCATGAAAACCTTGATGCCGCACACCCGTTTCGGGTCGGTCTTCACGACTTCCGAAAGGTTGTCGTTGGTCGCGCCGAGATAGAAGGAATAATTGGCCAACGACTTCTCGGCGGCGATATCAAACTTCTGTTGCAGAAGCTCTTGTGTCGTGGTTGGCGGCACGGTGTTGGGCATGTCCATGAAGGAAGTCACGCCACCCGCCACGGCAGCCATGCTCTCGGTGAACATGTCGGCCTTGTAAGTCAGTCCCGGCTCGCGGAAATGCACATGCTCGTCGATGACACCCGGAATCAGGTATTTGCCAGTGGCATCAATGACCGCAGCCGAACCCGCATCGAACCTTTCGCCTTCGCGGACGATTTTGGCAATCTTGCCGTCCGAAACGAAAACACTTGCCACGAAGGTCCGGCCCTCGTTGACAAGTGTCGCATTTTCAATGTAATAGTTCATCTGACGTTCTTTGGTTTGATTTTCCCTGTCATGCCCCGCCAGCGCAAGTTGACGACTCCGAAAACGGCTTCCTTGAAGATGCCCTTGCTCATCTTCGACTGCCCCTCGCGGCGGTCGGTGAAGATGATCGGCACTTCCTCAATCTTGAAACCAAGTTTCCAAGCGGTGTATTTCATCTCGATTTGGAAGGCATAGCCCACGAATTTGACTCTGTCCAAGTCGATGGTTTCGAGCACCTTGCGGGTATAGCACACGAAGCCCGCCGTGGTGTCGCGCACCTGCATCCGCGTGACGAAACGCACGTAGGCCGAGGCGTAATACGACATCAGCACGCGCCCCATCGGCCAGTTGACCACGTTGACGCCCGTCTTGTAGCGCGAACCCACACTGAGGTCGGCACCGTTGGCGCAGGCGTCGTGTAGGCGTTGAAGGTCGTCGGGGTTGTGGGAGAAGTCGGCATCCATCTCGAAGACATACTGATAGTCGCGCTCCAAGGCCCACTTGAAGCCCGTGATATAGGCCGTTCCCAAGCCCAACTTGCCCGCCCGTTGGATCATGAACAAGCGGTCGCCGAACTCCGTCATCAGCGACTTCACGATGTCGGCGGTGCCATCGGGGCTGTTGTCATCGATGATGAGGATATCGAAAGCCATCGGCAAGTTGAAGACGTAGCGGATGATGTTCTCGATGTTCTCCTTTTCCTTGTAGGTGGGTATGACGACCAAATTCTCTGACATGCTCAAATTCGTTTTTCCTTTCAACGTGCAAAGATAACGAAAATTATTCATGCAGCGTGGCAAAACAAAAAAAAGCCCGCCCGAAGGCAGGCTTTCCGTATGATTTTGGCCGAAGATTACTCTTCCACCACGAAGTTCTTCACTTCCCAAGTGGCCGAAGCCGATGTCGTGCTCGTGTACTTGAAAGCGATGGTCACGGTTTGGCCAACGTATGGAGTCAAGTCGGCTGTAGAGTTGATGAAGGTCCAGTCGCTACCAGCAGGCCATACGCTGAGGTTGAGTTCCGTCCAGTTGGCCGTGGTGACATCACCACTGTAGTCGGTGGAAATCATCATGAACAAGGCACCGTTCGGCGAAGCATAGTTGATGGCTTGGTCGAACTTCAAGGTGGCAGAAGCAACACCCGACAGGCTAATGGCGGGCGAAACCAACCAGCTTTCGGTTGCGTAAGCCTGACTGACATAAGCGCTGGCTTTCATGCAACTGTAATTGGAGGCATACGACCAAACGTAGGTCAATTCAGAAGGCAGAACCACATCCTGAATCGTGAAACTGCCTTGCCCGTTAGCGAAGGTCTCGGAGAAGATGCTTGTGCCAGGAGTGGGCGTGTCGCCGCCTTCCAACACAAAGTCGCTTTCGGTGCCGTTGCTGTCGCGGAGTCCGGCTTGGCCGAAATACTTGCGCAACTTGCCGTTCACAGCCAAGTGCTTGCCGAGATTGTCGGGGTTGTCCATTAGGTTGACTTGGGTGCGGAGAGGTTTGCCCGCAGGCAAGTTGACGATGATGCACTGGCTGATTTCATTGCAGGTGGCATCGTCGGCGATGACCACGTTGGTAGCCAAGTCGAAAGGAGCGCTCCAGTTGATGTCGGCATTGCCGGTGACCGAGCTCAAGCCCGATTTCACGGCACCCACGATATAGCCATGCACCCAAGCGGTGGGTTCTTCGCTCTGCAAGCCGATACCGGCGGCCACGTTGTACGGGTCGTCGGCAGTGCCGCTGCCTTCGCCTTGTCCTGGCGTGGGCGGCTCGGGAGGTGTCACGCCACTACCCTCTTCGATGGTGATGCTTTGGATCTCCATCGTGCCGGCCTTGCTGTCGGTGGAAGTGTATTTCACCGCGAAGGTGACGGTTTGGCCGACAAACTGCGTCAGCGGGATTTCGGCGGTGAGGAAGGTGTTCCAGTTGCTGCCTTCCGTCAGCGAGGCGGCCACTTGCATCCAGTTGGCTGTCGTCGGGTCGTTGCCCCATGTGTAGTCCGTCGAGGCCCAAATGGTGACTTCATCGTTGATGCTGTTGAAATAGCGACCGATATACGACATCGTCATCTTGGCGTCGCTCACGCCCGTGATGGCCACCGGCGAGGAGATGAGCCAGTCTTCGTTGGCATAGTAGCTGCCGCCGACATAACCCGTCATCTTGGCCGTGCTGTAGTCGATTTCCCACGACTGTGTACCCAACACATCATAAGTCATGTAAGTGCCAAACTCGGAGGCAAAGCTCTGCGTGTAAGGCATGTTTTGCACTTCGCCGCCGGGGTTCGGTCCGGGAGGCGGCGTGGGACCGCTCCCCTCTTGGATGAGGATGCTCTGCACCTCGATGGTACCGGCTTTGGTGTCGTCGGAGAGGTATTTCACGGCCACGGTGACCTTCTGTCCCGCAAACTGCGAGAGGTCGATGGTGGTGGCGACGAAGTCGGTCCAGTTCGTGCCTTCGGTCCATGTGGCGGGCACTTGCGTCCAAGTGGCCAAAGTCGGGTCGCCGGAGGTGTAGTCGGTGGAGACCTGCACCGTGATGTCGTTGTTCACATTGCTGAAATAGCGGGCGATGTAGGTCATCGTCATGCTCACTTGCGACACGCCTTCAAAAGAGACCTGCTTCGAAATCAGCCAGTCCTCGTTGGCGTAGTTGGTGCTGTTGGCATAGCCGGTCATCTTGGCCGTGCTGTAGTCGATCTCCCACGATTGGGCACCCAACACATCGTAGGTCGTGTAGGTGCCAAACGACGAGGTGAAGTCTTGGTAGTACGGCAAATCGGCATCGCCGCTAGGCACATAGCCTTCAAACTCAAGCTCTTTGGCAGAGCGGATGAGCAACTGCCAAGTGCTGTTATAGACCGAGGCGATGGCGACCAAGTTGCCCGTGCCTTGCGGCAGCGAGTCGTTGGCGAAGTTGGCGTAGTTTGAGGTGCGCACAATGACGGTCTGCGAGTAGTCCGTCGGGTCGGCGAGGGTGCGGTTGCCGTAGGAGGTCGCGTCGGCGAAGGTGTTCTGCTCGGTGAACTTCACGTTCTCCAAGCGCACCAAACCGGCCAAATGCCGTCCCGCGTTGATGTTGGCGATGGTGGTCACGGCAGGCTCGATGGGCTTGTTGTTGGCCAAGATAATCAGATGGCCGTCGGGACCGAAGCCGCTCAATTGGGGCAGGTTGTTGTAGAGCGCGAAGGTGGCGCCTTTCAGATAGACGCGGATGGAGTCGCCGATGCGGAGCCCGCTGGTGGCGTCAAGGTAAAGCTCGATGGCGGCACCCGTGGCGCGGTCTTGCATGAAGGCGGCCTTGTAGAGGTTGCCCGACACCTCGTCGGCAGTGACGATGCCATACACCGAAGCGTCGTCGCTGAAGACGGTGCCCGATTCCATGGACAGGATCTCGTCAATCGTGTAAACCGTCCCGATCGGAAGGTCTTGGATGGGCGGTTCAGGATAGTCTTTCTTGCAGGCGGTGAACATCAGGCCCACGGCGGCAAGGAGAAGGATGGTGCTGAATAGTCTGTTTTTCATTTTATTGGGTATTTTGTGATTCAAGATTTAAGATTTAAGATTCAAAAGATGTCGTCGCTTCGCGTAATTTTAAATTTTGAATATTGAATTTTGAATTACTTCCTAACTGTCAAACTGATAAAGTAATTGAGTCCGTACATATAGGAATACTTCTCCGGGAACATGTCGGGGTTGTTGGCGTCGAAGCGGAGTTGCTCGTAGCCGTAGAGGATGGTGCTCTTGTTGTTGAGCAGGTTGTTGACGCTCACGTTCACGAGGAAATAGTAGCCTTTGTAACGTTTCGAGAAGCCGCCGTAGAAGTCGAGCGTGAAGGCCGACTTCATCGGGATCTGGTTGAGCACGTCCTCGATGCGGATGTCGCCCTGGGCGTAGTGCAACATGCCTTCCTCGGTGTGGTTGTAGGGGTTCACGTCGAAATACATGTTGGCCATGTAGTTGGCGTTGAGGCTCACCCACCAGTATTTCGGCGAGTTGTACTTGATGCCCAACGAGGCCACCGACTCGGGTCCCGACGAAACGTGGTAGTCCTTCAGGTAGGCCGTGCTGTTCTCGATGTAGGCCAAGGCGTTGTTGTCGTCATAGACCGAGAAGAGCGGGTTGTTGTTGTACACATGGATGCCGTTGGCGGCGGCGGCTTGCAGGGTGATGGTCGGGGTGACTTTGTACTCCGCGCCAAGCTCCAAGCCGAGGCTCTTCTGCTCCACGTCGGTCATGATGAAGTTGACGAACTCGCTGGTGTAGCTGTTGTCGCTGGTCGAGGTGTTGATATAGACGTTCTCGCAATAGAAGCTGCGGTTCCAGATGAGGTTCTTGTAGGCGGTGTAATATCCCGTCAGGCGGAGCTTGAAGATGGGCGAGCGGTATTGGTAGCCCAAATCGAAGGCCGCGATGCGCTCGCTCTTCAGGTCGTCGGAAACGAGCGTGTGGCGGGTGCGCGGCGAGACGTAGATGTCCCTGAACTGCGGGGCTTGCGACACCAAGGCGACGTTGGCCACGATGTGGTTGCGCCCGTTGATGGCGTAGGTCACGCCGGCTTTCAGGCTCGGGTCGAGGAAATTGTGCATCTGGTCAGCACCATAGGAATTGTCGGCAAAAGCGCCGTTCTTGAACAAGCCTTCGCGCCAGATTTGGGTGAACGCGAGTTGCAGGCCCAAATACAGGTCGAAATTGCCCACGAGGTAGTTCACTTGGTCCCAAACGCGGCCATAGTCGCGGTGGGCGTAGTAGTTGTAGTTGATGATGTCGCCCACCCTTGCCACATGGTTGGTGTTGTTCAAATCGACTTGGCACTCGTCGGATTCCATGTCCTCGGCATACTTATTAATATCGTAGTAGTAGTCGCCGCCCAAGAGGTCGTTGACGTTTTCATAATAATGTGTCCTCGATGCGCTTATCGAGAAGCCGCCCGTCATGATGAGGTTGGGCATGAACTCGTGCTTGAAGTAGGTGGCGTTGCCCGCCTGCATCTTGTCGTAATGCCGCTCGGCGAGGATGTATTTCGAAGCCTTGCCTGTGATGGTGTTGCCTTCGGTGCCGTTGGCGTTTTCCACGGTGAAGAGGTGGTTGCGGTTGGCATTGTACATGGCATCCCAGTCGAGCTGGCACACCGATGCGTCGCGGTTGAGCCAAGCGTTGAGTTGTTCCTCATATTCCGCCGTGCTGTGGGCGTGCGTCTCGAAGTAGCTCGGCAGGTTGCGGTAGTAGTCGGGACGCGGGTCCTTGGCTTCGCCCCATTCGAGGGCGGTCTGTCCGGCCTTGCCGCCAAAGTAATACACAGAGGTGTTGAACTCGGTCTTTTGGTTCGGCGTCCAATACCAAGTGAGTTGCGCCATCGGCTGGTTGTAGGTGCTCACGCGCGAGTTGCGGATGACCTGAGTGCCGTTCTCGTCGATGGTCTGGTAGCCCCAGTTGGGGTTGTAGAAGTTGGAGCCGACGAGGTCGTAGGCTTCCTGCACCACGGGCGACGATCCGCCGCGTTGCGAGGGCGCCGCAAACACGGTGAGGTCGAGGCTGTGCTTGTCGTTGATCTTCTTCTCCGCAGAGAGGAAATAGCTGGCTGCGCGGTAGAAGGTGCCTTCGGTGTAGCCGCCAAGGGTACCCAAAAAGCCATTCATCCCGTTGGATTTCTGCGGGTCAAAGGCATAGCTTGACTTGTAGCGACCGCTGGCGGCGGCCATCAGGAACCAGCCCTTGCCGAGTTCGCCCGTGCCGATGGAGGCCGTGGCGCGGTGGTTGTAGGAGCGGTTGCTGAAGGCGTAGCTCAGCGAGATTTGCTTGCGGTACTGCGAGGCGCGTGTCGAGTAGGCCGTCAGGCCGCCTACACCGCCGAAGCCGGCATAGGTCTTGCCCAAGCCTTCGACGAGCACCGAGTTGCGGAAGGCGTCGTTGAGTCCGCCCCAGTTGCTGAAGACGGGACGCCCCGTCTCGGGGTCGTTCATCAGGATGCCGTTGATCATCACGTCGCTGTACTTCGAGTCGTTGCCGCGCACGCGGTAGCGCAGCGAGCCGAAGTTGTAGGCCGCAATCGAGTTGAACACGTCGCGCGACGAGTTGAGCAGCGTGGAGGCATCGTTGACCGAGGTCGACGACTCCTCGAAGTCGGAATCGAGGAGGATGACCGTCGGCACGTCGTTGAGGTTGAGGTCGGTCGTGTCGATGACTTGCGCCGCAAGCCGCGAGGCCATCAACAGCGGAACCGCCAGTAGAAGTAGAAATTTCTTCATATTGAAACTGTTATGATTTTTGTCGGTATTTTTGGATGAATCAAGGTGACAAAAATAGGGAAAAAGTTCAAAGTCTTGAACCGTTTCTTG
>FLNV01001679.1_pt1 | contig 13237 bp, 12 predicted proteins | sample 1140351 | NCBI WGS metagenome assembly FLNV01 (sample SAMEA3878207, study PRJEB12797) | bioreactor metagenome | biome: Moose rumen | place: Sweden | collected 2011-10 | reverse complement strand
ACCCTTTTTTGACCCATAAAATCATGGAAAAAGTCCCTTTTTTCATTTGCTCGAACCTACAAATACCCCGCATAATACACCGGCAAGCAAGTGACCACCTCGTCTTTCTGATAGTCTTTGGTGTAAAGCAGAATGCGCTCGCCAATGCGGGAAGGGTATTTCTTGCAGAACTCGTCCATGGTTTTGGGGAATTTAGAAAGGCATCGTAATATTGTAAATGGAGTAGATTTGTAATTTCTTGTATTTCATTGTTTTGAATGTGTTTTTACATTATCGCAAAATGTTTTTCGCCTAAAACTGCAAGAATCGCAAAATGTTTTTCGCCTGAAACTGCAAGAATCGCAAAATCTTTTTCGCCCAAAACAGCAAGAATCGCAAAATGTTTGCCGTTGGTGACGGCCTCCTGATGGTCTCCTTCCAAAGAGTTTTGCACTTCTCGGAAATTTCCCTACCTTTGCGCCCAAAATAAAATATAGAAATATGAACCCTTGGATAATCTATTCACTCATGGCTGCCGGCCTCCTGCTGATGGTAGCCGCAATGATTCTCTTGGTACGCCTCTTGAAAATGAAGGAGGCCGAACTCCGCAACGGGAAAACGATGGAACTGAAGGTGCAGGCCCTGAAAATCATCATGCCGCTCAAGGTGCAGGCCTACGAGCGTTTCCTGCTCTATCTCGAAAGGGTGCAACTGCCCCAACTCGTGAAGCGTGTCTATGTGCCTGGCATGGAGAAAGGGACGTTCCATCTCCAACTTCTGCAAAATGTGCGCGAGGAGTTTGAGCACAACCTCGCCCAGCAGCTGTATGTTTCCAATGCCACTTGGAACGCTGTGGTCAATGCGAAGGAAGAGCTTGTCAACCAGATCAATACGACTTTCGAGCAACTGAACGACGAGGAGGACGTGTCCATTTTGGCGCAGAGCCTCGTGGCTTTGCCCAACCCCATGGTGGAGCAGGCCGTGGTCATATTGAAACATGATTTTGAAAGGTTAATGTAAAATACACGAATGCAATGAAATTCACCGCAAAGCAAATCGCTGAACTGCTCCAAGGCCGTGTGGAAGGCAACCCCGATGCCGAGGTCTGGAACGTGGCCAAAATCGAGGAAGGCGCACAAGGGATGCTCAGTTTCCTTGCCAACCCGAAATATACGCATTACATCTATGAAACCCAGTCGTCTGTCGTCATCGTGAACGACGATTTCGAGGCCACGGCTCCCATCAATGCGACTTTGATTCGTGTGCCAGACGCCTATGCCAGCTTCGCCAAGCTGTTGGCTTTCTACGACCAGATGACGCAAAACAAGCAAGGCGTTTCATCGTTGGCTTTCGTTTCCGCAACGGCGCAATGCGGTGAGAACCTGTATTTGGGCGAGTTTGCCTTTGTGGGCGAACATGCCAAAATCGGGAACAATGTCAAACTCTATCCGCAGGTGTACGTCGGCGACGGCTGCGTCATCGGTGACAACACAGTGCTTTATCCGGGCGTGAAACTTTACCGCAACACAGTCGTCGGCAGGAACTGCATCCTTCATGCGGGCGCGGTACTCGGCGCCGACGGCTTTGGCTTCGCTCCCCAGCCCGACGGCCATTACGAGAAAATCCCGCAGGTGGGCAATGTGGTCATCGACGACAATGTGGAAATCGGAGCCAACACCACCATCGACCGCTCCACGATGGGCTCGACGCGTGTCTGCAAAGGCGTGAAGTTGGACAACCTGATCCATTTGGCCCACAACACCGAAGTGGGCGAGAACTCGGCCTTGGCTGCGCAAGTGGGCGTGAGCGGATCGACGCATCTCGGCAAGAATTGCGTGGTGGGCGGACAGTCGGGCTTCGTGGGTCACCTCAGCATCGCCGACGGCTCCAAGTTCGGCGGACAGAGTGGCATCATGGGCAGCATCAAGGAGGAAAACCAAGAGTTTATGGGTACGCCCATCCAGCCCTTGCGTAAGTATCTGGTTTCCAACGCCCGTTTCCGCCACATCGACGAGATGGCCCGAAAAATCGATGCCCTCGAAAAGGAACTTGCCGCTTTGAAGGGGACGGTTTCCGATTGAGGCAGCAAACTTTTTTTTGCTTGTATTACAATTATTCCTATCTTTGCGCGTTTTTTTGTGGAAAGTTATCCACAATAATTGATTTTTATGGAGAAACAATGTACGCTCAAAAATAGAGTCAGTGTCAAAGGGGCAGGGCTTCACACACGTCAGTGCGGCACCCTCACCTTCAAGCCGGCTCCCGTAAATTCCGGAATTCGTTTTCGTAGAATCGACCTTGAAAACCAGCCCATTATCGAAGCTGATGTGGATAACGTCATCGACACCGCCCGTGGTACCACCCTCGGCAAAGGCGGCGTGAAGATTTATACTGTCGAGCACGTCTTGGCTGCCTTGCGCGGCATGGGCGTCGATAATGTGTTGATTGACATCGATGTGGAAGAAACGCCCATCATGGACGGCAGCGCAAAGTATTTCGTCGACGCCATCCATCAGGCGGGCATCGTTGAACAGAACGCGCCACGCAACTATCTCGTCGTCGAAGAACCCATTTCCTACAAAAACGAGGTGTTGGGCATCGAATTGAGTATCGAGCCTTGCGACAGGTTCGAGATCGACGTGAAGGTGAAATACAACACGAAGGTGCTCGACGAACAATATGCCTCTTTGCATGACCTGAAAGACTTTGAGAACGAAATCGCACCGTGCCGTACATTTGTGTTCTTGCACGAGTTGGAAACCCTCATCAGCCGCAACCTCATCAAGGGCGGCGACCTGACCAACGCCATCGTGTTTGTCAACCGTAATGTTTCCGCCGAGGAGCTTGACCACATCGCGGCATTCTTCAAAAAACCGAAAGTCACCGTGAAGGAAGGTGGTATCCTTAACAATGTAGAGCTTTATTTCGACAACGAACCTGCTCGCCACAAATTGTTGGATGTCATCGGCGACCTCACATTGGTTGGGCGTCCCATCAAGGGCAGGGTGACTGCCGTGAAGCCTGGTCACTTCTCCAACACGTCTTTCGCAAGAAAGATAAAGCATACCTTATTGTTTTAAGCATGAACCAGCCTTTAGCATATATCCATCCGAATGCCCGCATCGCGAATGATGTCAAAATTGAGGCGTTTGCATGGATTGGCGAGGATGTTGAAATCGGCAGCGGCACATGGATTGGGCCGAATGCTGTCGTTATGGACGGTGCCCGCATTGGGAAGAACTGCAAGATTTTTCCAGGCGCGGTCGTTTCGGCCATTCCGCAAGACTTGAAATACAAAGGCGAGACCACCTATTGCTACATCGGCGACGGCACCACGGTGCGTGAGTCGGCGACGGTCAACAAGGGTACGGCGGCCTCGGGCAAGACCGTGGTGGGCAAGGACTGCCTGCTGATGGCGTTCACCCATGTGGCGCACGACTGCTATCTTGGCGACCATGTCATCATGGCCAATGCCGCCACGCTTGCCGGTCACATCACCGTCGACGACTGGGCCATCTTCGGCGGCTTGGCGGCGGTGAGCCAGTTCTGCCGCATCGGTGCCCATGTGATGGTTTGCGGCGGTGCCTTGGTCAACAAGGACATTCCGCCATTCGTCAAGACGGGCCCCAACTATCCGGTGTGCTATGCCGGCGTCAACTCCATCGGCTTGATGCGTCGGGGCTTCTCCCGTGAACGCATCAACGCCATCCAGGACGTCTATCGCGTGATTTATAGCGTCGGGATGAACATCAGCCAGTCGGTGCAATACATTCGCGAGCATCTTCCTGAGTCGGAAGACCGTGATTTCATCCTCGATTTCGTGGAGAGTTCCAAGATCGGCATCATGAAGAATGCCATCGGGAGCGAGGATTAAGTTTCCCTTTTTACTTTTTTGTACTGCTCGAAAATCTGGTTCCCAATGTTTTGGGCGGCAAATGTTTTTATGGCATAGTCGCGGATGGCCTCGCGGTCGTAGTCGCGGCAATGGTCGAGCATTTGGTTCATGGCTTGCAGCAAAGCGTCTTCGTCTCCTTGTGAAATAAGGATGCCTCTTTCTGGTGAAACGATTTCGGCGATGCCACCGACGGCAGTTGAAAGTACTGGAACACCGCTGGCAAAGGCTTCCACGATGACGCAGGGCAGGTTCTCGAAATTGGAGAACAGGACAAAAAAGTCGGCTTTTCGGTAGGCTTCGGCCACTTCGGCGGAGGTCTTCTTGCCGTGGAAGATGACGCAATCGGTAAGATTATGTTCTTTCACAAAAGCCTTGAATTCAGGGGCTTCGTAGTCGTGGATGACGTGTAATTCAAAGTCGTTGCGTTGCTGCTTCAGTCTTTCGATGGTGCGCAGGATGCCGCTGAAGTTCTTGGCTTCGTCGCGCAAGGTGGAGATGTGGAGCATCCGCTTTTTTGAGCCTTGCATGTCATTCCATGTAGAGCTTGTGCGATTGGAATCTATGCAAGGAGGCTGGCGCAATGTAAACATATCCGTATTCACCAAGTTGTAAATCACTTGAAAACGGTTATGCACCCCATGACCTTCCATGCAGCGCTGCAAGTCGAGGCTGACAGGCATGATAAGCGCGGCGTTGTTGGCAATCTTGACGATTTTCTTCTTCAACCGGCCCACGAGAACGCTCTGGTTTTGAGGCTGGTAAATCGTCCAATGCTCGGTGAGGACGTATTTGTAGCCAAAGAGTTTCTTCCACAACAAGGCCACTTGTCCGAGCGGGTAGGCGACATGCAAGTGAACCAAATCGGGCGTGAAGAAGCGTTTCTTGATGTAACGCAGTCCGACTTGGTACATACGCAATATCTTGAGTTTGCGAATGGCGTTGACCTTTAGCGGACGGATATGGATCTGCACATGGGTGTGGTGCGCTCCCGCAAGTTCCTTGATTTCGAAGGATTTCGTCATATCCTTGCCGTCGCAGACAGAGAGGATGACGGAGTGGCACGCTTCGGGCAGCGCGTCGATCATGCGGACGCAGAAGTTGCCCAGGGTGGGATCGTCGGGGCGGGGGAACCAGCTTAGGAGGTGCAGGATGTTCATTAGTTGTCAGTTACCAGTTGTTCAGTTGTCAGTTGTTCAGTTAGCAGGGACTTACGTCGCCTGCTTATTGGCTGTCGCCCCTACGGGGCTTTGCTCTACGTCGCTTCGCGTCATTGCGAGGAGGAACGACGAAGCAATCCAGATAATCAGTTATTTATTCTATGTGTCTTAATCTCTATTTCAAAGTATTTCCGTGGCGTTTCATACGGCACGAGTTTATGCGTAGGCAAGTCTTCGGGCAGATATACCGCACACAAGGTATTGGAAACATGATAGATGCGTTTGCGTTTCTCGGCGGGAGCGCCGTCGAGGATGGCACCCATTACGTCCCAGCGGATGGTCTCGGGGTCGAGGCCGTAGTCGTGCCAAACGACGAGGCTCCGCTCGCCTTTCAGCAACTTGAAGGCGGTCTCGGTGTCTTTCTTCACGCTTTCATAGTGGTGGTCGCCATCGACGAAGACCATGTCGTACTTGCCGAAATGCGGCCCGAAGTCGAAGGTCTGCGAGTCGCCGTAGAGTTGTTCGACATTGCTCAAGTCCTTGCTGAAGAAACTGTGTAGGTCGGCATACAACGGATTGTCAGTCAGTTTGATGATGTCCTCCTTCGGCAGGTTGAACGTGACGCAGTGCTGGGCGACCTCGGCAAGGTTGGCCACGCTCTCGCCGCGCCAAGTGCCGATTTCGAAGTAGTCCTCCACCGCATAGCGTTTGGCCAAGGCCCGCATCAAGGCGATGTCGATGGGCATGGTCGCGCCCGAGAGGTAGGCATAGGGTTTCGCAATCTCGTTGAAATCGGGGAACAACTCGTTGATTTCCAGCATGGGAAGTCCGTCCTTGAGTCCGTATTGCCTAATCACGTCTTCTTTGTTGCTACTCTCGTCTTGCAGCACGAGGTTGAGCAGGTAAGGATGCCTGACGATGCGCCCGATGGCTTTGAAGAATTTATTCAGTTTGTTCATTTTCAGTAGGTTGCTTTATGAATTGTTGTTTGAGTTCGACGAGGTAATTCTGCAATTCGCTCCTTCGCAGCAGGAAGTCCTTGCCCTTGAAGCGCGACTCCTTCACGAAGAAGACGAAGAGGAAAATGGCGTTCACCGTGTATGACACGGCTGAGGTGATGGCCGCGCCCGTCACGCCGTAGCGCGGAATCAGCGTGAAGCCGCATACCAAGGTGGCGACCAATCCGCAGAGGGCGGCGAAGGTGTTCATCTGGTAGCGTCCGATGCCGGAATAGTAGTGACCGAGAATCAGGAAAATGCAGTAAATCAGGATGCCCGGCGCGAGGATGCGGATGAGGTGGGCCATGTCGCCGAAGTCGCTGCCGAAGACAAAGACGTAGAACTTGGCGGGCAGCAGACACAACACGACGATGGCCACAGCCGAGACGAGGAGGCAGATCTTGCCCAAGTCCAAGGTGAGTTTTTGCGCGTATGGGCGGTCGTCGGCGTTGGCGATGCGGGCATATTGCACCAAGGCGATGCTGTTGCTGATGATCCAGATGGCCTCGGCCAACGAAACCGAGCGCGAGAACACGCCTACTTGTCCGCGACCGATGTAACTGTCTAAAAGATAATAGCTTAATCTAAGGTTGAAAAACTGCACGAAGTGTCCCGTCTGGTTGAGGAAACCATATTTGAACAGGTCTTTCAAGACGAGGCCGTAGTCGTGATCCTTGTCGTGCGGAATTTGGGCATATTCCTTTCGTAACATCCACACACCCAACAGGAACGTGCCGGCGTAGGCGACATAAAGACCGATGATATAGCCATAGATGCCTTCCCGTTTTAGGATGAAATGGTAAACCACCAAGGTCAAGGTGAGCAGCACAGGCTGGAGCAGAGTGTTGTAGTTGGCCTTCTGGATTTCCTCCTTTCCGACCAAGAAGCGGAAATTGATGTTGCTGAGCGAGGAAATGAACGACAACACGGCCACATGAACGACCAAATCAGCCTCCAACTTGGGGTAGAAAAGCCTAATGCTGAAGCCCATGACCACGGCAATCAAGGCCGACCAAACCACAGATGCGACCAATATCTTCTTGAAAGAATGGCGTGGGGCAAGGTAGATGATGCTGGCGCCGCACACAATCTCGGAGAAGATGAGGATGAAGGTGATGGAGGTCAGCACCAACGACTGCGTCCCCGACCCCGTGTCGCCTAACGTCTGCGAGATGATGATGGCGATGAGGAAGTTGAGCGCGGCGGCCACAATCTTCGTCCCGAAGGTATTTAGGATTTTCTTGAACATGATTTGCTCGGTATTTGTGATTGCAAAATTAGGAAAAACTACTCTTTCTTACCCCTGTGTCCCCATCAATTAATTCTTCAAGCACCCAATAGGCACCACTATCACGTCGTCCTTTCGTTTGTAGGCATACGAGCCTGTAGCCGTCACAATCATCATGAAGGAAGGGCTTTCCATTTTCGTCGTGTCAATCTTGTTGGCAAGTTTCTTCAGGTTGGCCGCGCCTTCTTCGATAAGGGTTTCGCCTCCCAATTTGACTTCTGCAAGACCATAGTGCCCGTTGGGAAGATGGATAACCGTGTCGCACTCTAACCCGTTGTGGTCCCTGTAATGGTAAACGCGCCCGCCCAAGGCATCGGCATACACCCTCAAGTCTCTAACGGCCATGGTCTCAAACAAAAGGCCGTAGGTTTTGAGGTCTCGCATCAGGTCTTTTGGGCCAAGTCCAAGGGCTGCCGTGGCCACCGACGGGTCCACGAAGTAGCGAGTGTCGGAGGTGCGGATGGCGGTTTTGCTCCGCAGGTTCGGGTTCCATGCCGGCATGTCTTCGACGACGAAAATCTTTTTCAATGCCGACAGATAGAGTGCGATGGTGTTTTCCGTCAGCGAACTGCCTCCGTTTGCCACCAAGTCGGAGTAAATCGTGCTGACTGGCACTTGCCCGCCCTGATGCCTTGCGTAGGCGCGTAATAGCCTCATGGCAAAGTCGGGGTCGCGTTGCACGTCATCCACGCGCGAGATGTCGCTTTCGCATATCGCCTTGACGTAGTTGGCCGCCATGCGCAATGCCGGTTCTTTCTTCCGCCCTAAAGTTCCGGGCCATCCTCCCCGGCATAGCATATAGGCCACCTCTTCCAACGAGGAATCAGGAGCGACGCACGATTTCATCTGTCCCGCAAAAAGGTCCAGCAAGCTGATTTTCCCGTTGGATTCGCCCGATTCCCAAAGGCTCATTGTCCGCATGGTGAGCCACGCAAAACGCCCCGTTCCCGTGTGTGATATCTTGCTTTTGTCGGCGGGGACGGCCGAGCCGGTGAAAATGAATTGTCCGGGTTCCCTCCTTTGGTCGATGACATAGCGTGCCGTATCCCACAACTGGGGAGCCATTTGCCATTCGTCAAGCAGCCTTGGCACTTCGCCTTCGAGCAACAGTTCCGGGTCGTTCTCGGCCATCGTCAGGTATTCTTTCGACATCTTGGGGTGGTCCATGTTGAGCACACTTGCGGCCTGCTGTTTGGCAGTCGTGGTCTTGCCGCACCACTTTGGGCCTTGGATGAGCACGGCTCCAGCGGCTTCCAATTGATCTTTGAGCATCTGGTCGGCAATTCTTTCCCTATATGACACTTGTTCGTCCATGTTTTTATACCTCTAAATTTGCTGCAAAAATACGACTTTATTTTTGATTATAGCATGATGTGTATCAATAATATTATAAATAATTGATAATCATATTTATATATTGTTTTCATCGTGCCAGTTGGAGAATTTTCATCGTACCAGTTGGAGATTTTTTATCGTGTCAGTTGGAGAATTTTCATCGTGCTATTTGGAGCATTTTTATCGTGCTAATTGGAGCAGATATACAATGCCTCCACCTCAAAAGTACCAAAGTTTCATTCGGAGCTTTCGGGGTGGAGGAAAGGTGAACGTGTGTCGCGTGACTTATCGTGCAATCACGAAGCGGGACCAACCGAGGCAACCGCCCAAACCGCCCCGCAAAAAACCGTAGAGACGCGCCATGGCACGTCTCTACAAAACAAATACATATATCGCCTACCATGCAGGCAGGCCGCCTTTCGCAAGGAATAGTTACTGAGCGGAGCGAACCAGACGCACAGATTGACCGCATTGGCGGACGTTGCTTTTGCCCGCGTTGAGGTTGGTGCTGTAGAACTCCACGTAATACGCGCCGGAGAAGCCGCTGTACGAACTCGACCAGTAGTAGCCGTCGCTGCCCGCACTGTTGACCGAAGTCCCGTTGCGGTAGCCTGCGGCAGGCAGGAAGACGGCACCGTTGGCCTCAAGGGTGTTGGCCCAATCCGTGGCGGAGATGGTGTTGCTGGTGTAGTTGGCACCACTGCTGTTGGTGTTGTTCAGCGCATAGATGTCTGCCGTCCAGTTGTTGGGCAACAGAACCACGCCGTTCACGTCGTTCACCGTGGCTTTGGCATAGCGGATACCGCTGGTGGTGTTGCGGATATTGAACACGTAGTCCCACTCGGGCTGCGTCAAGGTGCGCCAGCCGCTGTTTGCGGTGTTGCCGCCGTTGGCGATGGCGTTGTAGCCCCAGTCGGCCTGGCCGTTGCCGTCGTAGAGGTTGTAGCTTTCGCTGCCGTAGGCGTTGTAGTCGCTATAACTTGTGCTCGTGCTCCACGGCTGGTAGCATACCGCGCCGTGGTCGTAGCCACTCGTGCCCCAGCCGAAGAGGTCTATCCAGCCGCTATAGGACGATGAGATGTTGCTGTTGGCTTCACCGATGTAATCGTATTGGTGCTCGGCAAATCGCCAGGTGTTCGTCGAGGCCTGGTATTGCAGGTTGCCCTGCGAGAAATACACTTGGTCGCCATTGGTATTGATGGTGAAGGCACCAACGTGGACCTCGGGATTCACTTTGGTGGTCACCGTAACGACAATGCCTGTGGTCAGATAGCCGTTGCTGATGACGGCGGGCACGGCAGCATAAGTGCCTGTGTATTCTCCATCTTCCGAGTAGGCACTGCCTCCCTGGATGGCCGCTTGCGGCAAGAGGATGGCCCACTTCTCGCCACTGCCAGCGGGCAACTTGATGATGCCTGTGCCTTCTTGCGAAGGGGTCACGGTGTTTTCGCCGAAGTCCACCGTCACCTTGTTGTTGAAGCCGGTGATGCAAGTGGCGACTTCCGAGGAGGTGGTCACGTTGAACTTCACCAAGGCGCATTTGTTCAGCAGATGCGAGGTGAAGCTCGTCACGCCTTCGGTGTAGGTCTCGTTGGAGGGTGCGTATTCAATCACCGGCAGGTGCTCGGTCTGGTCGCTGATGACCACCGAACACGTCGTGGTGGTTCCAGCCGTGAGGGTCTCGGCAGGCGCGACGTTGCCGAGGAAGTAGAAGTGCAAAGGTGCTCCAACTTCGGGGTCGGTGATGGTGCCGCTGAAGTGGGTGCCGTTGTGGGTCAGCGTGCCGACGTAATGGCCTCCGCTGGCCACATACACAATGTCACCCGTTGCGTATGCGACTTCACCCGTCGTCGTGTTCACGTCCATGCGGCTGCCGCCGTTGCCCTTGATGTCGAGCGTGATGGAAACGACATTGTTTTGGCCGCTCGACGTGGGTTGTTCTTCCTTTTTGCATTGCGTCATGGCCATCAGCAGTGCCAATGATGCAGCGATAATGCTCAGTTTTTTCATGTTTTGTTCTCCTTTCTGTTTTGTTGCTTTTTCCTTGATTTAAGTGTTGCGTAGCCGGCGCCTGCCGCGAGCATGACGAAGAGTCCGCTGCCCAAGGGCGCCTCCTCCCCGAAGGTCTGTCCGGTAAGCTCGGCTCCGGTGGCTCCGAAGCCTTGGCCTGTGAAGTAGCCTCCAGCCGTGCCGCCGCTTCTGCCCATCAGCCCGTTGGAGGTGCTGGCGTTGTTTTCGCCAAACAGTCCTCCAGGCCTGCCGTTCTGCTCTTGTGCCGATAGGGCGGGCGACCCAAGCAATCCTGCCGCCATCGCAACCATCAGCATTTTCAATCTGAACTTGTTCATTTGTTGTTCTTTATGTTTGCGGCAGGCTCCCAATGCCACGCGGAAAGTGATTTGTTACCTTGAAACACAAAAGAAAAAGCGCGGGAGTCAAAACCATTGTCTATCCCACACCTTAGGCCTTCGCATTGCCCATCGTCCGAGGATAAGCAATGCTGATGCCCCCGCTATTCAATATACATAATAAGGTATATACGAATAAAGGGACATCAAGCTTTGCTTTACCGTGCGGGTGATATGAGTTTGCGAAGTTCAAGGCACCGCAGATAAAACGTCAGTTCAACATCTTTTCTATTATGTTGCCATCCGCAAAATGGATGACGGGGCAAAAATAGGAAGATTTAGGATAGGTTGGGCGGTTTTTGGTGGAATTTTTTTCATTTCAGCAGTCCCAAAATCACCGCCGGCGCAATGCTCATTTCGGTAATAGCACAAAGTCCCGCCCCCATATCCTTCAGGCTGGCGCCCAACAGATAGACTTTGTCGTCTATAATCAGGAAACGGTCGTGGTTACGATGGGAGAGTTGGATGAACTTGATTTCTGGATATTGGCTGTTGTGTTTCTGCAAATCAGTGAGGAATTGCTCGTTGTAACGCGTGTGGATGGTCGCTGAAACGCCGTTGGCCCGTTTCGTCAACATGGATAAGACCCTATCGTCAACGAAATTGTCAATCAAGACAATCCTTTGTCGGGCGCTCCTAACGAGGTCGGAAATATAGGCCCATGCATCCCAGATGCAGCCAGTGGGGAAGACTTGCTCGGGGAGGAACTTTGGGGATAATCCCTCTATTCTTTCAAGAATGACACCGATTTTTTCGTCAGTTTCTATCTGGTGCTGCTCGATATTGAATATGCGTTGGATAATCTGTGTGTTGTGGCTGACGAGTTGCGGAATCATGGTAAACGCCCGCATAATGCGAATGTTGACTTCCACAGCGGTGTCAGACCTTAATACACTGCTGAGCATGGCGATGCCGTTGCGGGTGAAGGCGTATGGCAAATAACGGTTGCCTCCTCTTCCGTTTGAGGTAACAAATTGTGACCTCAAAGGATTATCCTTTTTGTTTGAGGTCGCAATTTGCGACCTCAAAACCAACTCTTCCTCGTTTAAGGTCGCAATTTGCGACCTTAAAGCATCATCGTTGTTCAAGGTAACAAATTGTGACCTTAAACGAACTGCTTCATCCTGAGTGAGTTGAAACATGAAATCCTCTGGGAACCGTTTGATATTACGTTTAACAGCTTGGTTAAGTGCTTTTGTTTCAACGCCATACAACATCGCCAAATCAGAATCAAGCATTACCTGTTGGCCTCTGATCACTCGTATCAACGATTCTATATTAATGCTGTCAATGCCTTTGATATCACAAATTGTGATTTCAAGTTTTGTGTTGGTTTCTTTCTTTGCCATATTCTTATTACTTTTAGTGCTGCAAAGATGCAACCCTTGTCAAGACTAAGCCGTTGAACAAACGTTTGTTGTCGACAGTAGTCGTTTGTTGTCGTTTGCTGTCGGATATGTTGTTGTAAATGAATGGAAAACGAAATGTTTTAGCAGGACTTCCAAATCCTTCCGCTGCAACTGTCGCTCTCGGCTCCAGTCACCGAGGCCAAAACATTAGTCTTGCCTTCCAATCTCAGCAAGCCGAGGAAAGCGAAAATCAAGGCTTCCTTGTAATCAATGATCTGTTTTTCGGGGACGACGACCTCGTGCTTCGTGCGGGATTGCAGCCGCTCGATGAGGAACTTGTTTCTCGCGCCGCCTCCCGTGGCCAAAATCCTTCCTTTCGGCAAGTGACTGACGCACAACGCAATCTGCAAGGCGATATGCTCTGTGAAAGTCGCCAGTATGTCGGGGACGGACAGTCCCGCGTCCCGTGTCCTAAGTCCCCTATCCTCCGTCCCAAGTCCTCTGTCAATGAGCCCTTTCTGGTACGTCTCGAAAAACTCGCGCCCCAACGACTTGGGCGGCTCTTGTAGGAAAAACGGGATGTTGTTCAGCTTTTTCAACAGGTCGAAGTCCACGGTTCCGTTTCGGGCCAATGCGCCGTCGCGATCATAGTCAAGGCCTTGCATTTGGGCGAGGTGGTTCAGGGCTTGGTTGGCGATGCAGATGTCGTAGGCGATGCGCCGCCCGCCCTCGTTGTAGGAGATGTTGGCGATGCCGCCGATGTTCAGGCACATCTCGTAGTCGCCGAAAAGCAACAGTCGCCGATGGGCACCAAAGGTGCGCCTTGGC
>FLNV01002137.1_pt1 | contig 13268 bp, 8 predicted proteins | sample 1140351 | NCBI WGS metagenome assembly FLNV01 (sample SAMEA3878207, study PRJEB12797) | bioreactor metagenome | biome: Moose rumen | place: Sweden | collected 2011-10 | reverse complement strand
GAGTATCGTGGATAAGCATCGTGAGCTTCAGGTGCCGCTCGACGGTATCATCCAGGACTGGCAGTACTGGGGACCAAACTACCTCTGGAACGCTATGGATTTCCTCTCAGAGGATTTTGTCAAAGGTCCTCAGATGATAAAGAATGTACATGCCAAGCACGCACATTTCATGATATCTATCTGGGCGAGTTTCGGTCCTCAGACCCAGCAGTTCCGCGAGCTCAACGAGAAAGGTCTTCTTCTGCCTATCGAGACGTGGCCACAGAGCGGACTGTCGCATATCTGGCCTCCACGTATGGATTACCCATCAGGCGTAAAGGTGTATGATGCCTTCAGTCCTGTGGCTCGTGACATCTATTGGAAACACCTCAAGCGTCTCTACGACTACGGCACTGATGCCTGGTGGATGGACTCTACCGACCCTGATTTCTTCAATCCCCGTGAGAGCGACTATGATCATAAGGTCTTTGGTGGCACATGGCGCTCACAGCGTAATGCCTTCCCCCTAGAGACCGTTCGTGGCATCTATCAGTCGCAGCGCAGGGATTATGCCAACTCGCCAAAGCGCGTCTTTATCATGACCCGAAGCAGTTTTGCTGGTCAGCAGCATTATGGCTCAAACATGTGGAGCGGTGATGTGGCTTCATCGTGGGACATGCTTCGCAAACAGATACCTGCGGGCCTGAGTTTCTCACTCACAGGCAATCCTAACTTCAATACTGATATTGGAGGTTTCTTCTGTGGTTCGTATAACACCCGCGGCCCTGGCTCTGCTCCTCAGACCCCTCAGTTCCAGGAGCTCTATGTGCGATGGATGCAGTACGGATTGTTCTGTCCCGTCTTCCGCAGTCACGGTGCCGATGCTCCTCGTGAGATATGGCAGTTTGGCAAGAAGGGCGAGCCCGTCTATGATGCCATCGAGAAGATGATTCGTCTGCGTTATCGTCTGTTACCTTATCTATATAGTTCAGCCTGGCAGGTTACTTCAGCCAACGGCAGTTACCTGCGTCCTCTCTTCAGTGATTTTGCTGCTGATAAGAAGGTTTGGAACACCACCGATGAGTTTATGTTCGGACGCAGCATCCTCGCAGCACCTATCGTTGATCCCCAGTATACTGAGGAGAAGGTTGTCAAGGAGGATGCGATGACAGGATGGGATCGCAAGTCAGCTGTGGGAGAATCTGCCGTTCAGGCAGATTTCACTACCGGCAAATCGGCTGTGAAATATCTGCCTAAGGGTGCGCTGTGGTATGACTTCTGGACCAACAAGGCATATAAGGGCGGTCAGAACGTTACCCTCGAGACTTCCTTCGATCGTGTGCCGATGTTCGTCCGTGCCGGCTCTATCCTGCCTCTGGGTCCTGAGATGCAGTATGTAGGCGAGAAGGCTTGGGACAACCTCGAGCTGCGCGTCTATCCTGGTGCCGACGGAAACTTTACTCTCTATGAGGACGAGGGCGATGGCTACAACTACGAGAAGGGCATCTACGCCACTATCACCTTCCATTGGAACAACAAGACCCGTACTCTGACCATCGGCAATCGCAAGGGTGATTATCCAGGCATGCTCAAGACTCGCCAGTTCACCATCGTGATGCCTGATGGTAGATCTTTAACCGTCAATTATGACGGAACATCGAAATCAGTAAATCTTTAGTATAACTTTTAAACACTATCTATAAAGGAATCCACATCCAGAAGACAGAGCCTTTGTCCTTTCCTTCTGAGATAACGCCGATGTCTCCATTGCAGGCATCGGCGAATGCTTTGCAGATAGACAAGCCGAGACCTGTTCCCTGAATAAAGTCGTTGACCTTGTAGAACTGTTCGAAAATCCTACCCAGAGCCTCTGCGGGTATGCCCTCACCGGTATCCTCACAATATAAATAAAGACCATTTCTCTCTTTCCCGTCGACAGTCCTGATTTCTGTGCGGTAACCAACTTTGATATGTCCCTTATGGGTGTACTTCACAGCATTGGTAACAAAGTTGGTGATTACCTGTGCCACACGGCCGGAGTCTATGCGGATCTGGAGTGTATCGTAAGGATTGTCTGTTATGAAATCGACTCCTGGTTCCTGGACCCTGAGCCGCAGCGACTGGCACAGCTCATTGAAGGCCTTTGAGAAATCTACGTCGACTGGCATGATGCTCATATGGCTGGTTCCTAATGATGAAGCTGTAAGGATATCGCTGATCAGACGCAGGAGCATGTCGCAGTTGTTCTTGATGATATGCATCACTTCTTGCTTCTCTTCAGAGGTGGTGAGTGATGCCATGATGTCTGTGAAGCCAACGATGGCATTGATGGGCGTGCGTATCTCGTGGGTCATATTGGCGAGGAAGAGGGCTTTCTTCTCTCCGGACTCCCTGGCACGCTGGGTCTCCTTGCGCAGCTGATCCTGCTTGTGCATCAGGTCGCTGATGTTTCGCCATACTCCGAAGGCTCCTAGAAGCCGTCCGCTATTATCACGCTCGGGGATGCCGTTGACCTGAACCCACTGCAACTGGCTGCTCTGGCTTACTATAGGGTAAACCTGACCTACATATATCAAGGGGCTGCTCAGGGTGTGGCTGAGAGTGGATAGTGACAATGCCTTAACAAACGGATGTTCCTGGTCGACGAAGATGCTCTGCACCTGTTTCAGGTTGAAGGAGCGCTCCACGGTGTTCAGTCCGCTGTAGAACTCAATGATATTGCGGTCGAGGCTGATGCGCCATGCCTGCATGTGGCAGAACTGCATCATATATAAGAGCTCGGCTTCGTAATTCTTGATAGCCACGTTGAGTTGCTGCATCTGGATGTCGTTCTTCTTAACCCTCTCATACATGTTGCGTTCTTCAGTAACGTCATTGGCTGATACACCGATGTACATCAGATTGTTGTCTTCATCATAGATGGGGTGGATGCTGATCTCGAGATAGACGTGCATGTTACGCTCTGGGATGATGCTCAACGAACAAGCCCAGTAGTCCTCAGGGTGTTCACGGCTAAGCACCTCGTTGAATGGGGGCATCTCGAAGAGGTTCATCTTGGAGAAGAACTCATCACTGCTGTCACTGTCGAAGTTACAGATCTTACGCATGATGCGGTTGGCATCGATAAGCCAGCCGTCGGGGGTGTAGAACGACAGTCCGATGATGGAGTTCTCGAAGATGGTCTTGTATCTCTCTGACACTTGCTGCACCTCGCGTTCCTTTCTTTTGGTTTCCGACTCGTCGGTAAGAGTAGCGATGATATTCACCGGTTTGCCATCTTCATATTCTGCGATGGCGTAGCCATGCATATCATGCCAGTCGGGCTCGCCCTTGCCGGTATAGTTGTAGTCCCAGCGATAACGGCATTCTGCCTCCTTGACGGTGCCGTTGCTCAGACGTTCTATGAAATTACGGAACCCTTCTTTGTCGTCGGGATGGATATAGGTGTAACACACCTCGATGCCTACATTATTGCCGAACATGGCTTTTCCGTGCAAGTCGAACACACGGTTTTGCCTAAGGTCGAGACACATCACGTGGTTTCCGCTTATCTCGAGGGCCATCATCATGGCCTGTTGCTCATCAAACATTTTCTTCGTCTTCATTCGTCTGTAAGTTTAATGGTCATGATCTTTTCTTTTCAATAACAGAGGCTGTACAAGGTATTGAAACCCATACGCTGGTACCCTTCTGATATTCTGACTGTACCTCAATGCTACCGCCCATCTGACGGGTCAGCAGCTGTACTATCGGGAGGTCAAGACCGGAACCTCTTATCTCACCTTTTATATCACGCGAGAAGTGTTCGAAGATATGTGGCAGTTCTTCTTTCGTGAATCCTATGCCGGTATCTTCGAGATGGAATGTCAGTTCACCACGGTGATACTCATAGCTGACGATGATGGAGCCATGAGAGGTAAAAAGACACGAGAGGGTACACAGGCGATGGATGATCATCGACAAGTGGTTGATGTCGACATCGACCACCAGGCTGTTGTAAGGCTGGTTGATTAAGATCTGTACTTCGGGTTGGATATTGGCCATTCCATTCCGGCAAAGACTCTCAAAACTCATTGCGAAGTCAACCTCTTCTTTCTTGTACTCTTCCATGTTGGCATCCAGTCGCGACATATATAGGATGTCGTTCACAAGAAGCAACAGCTCGTTGGTGTTTTCCTTTATCTGACTGACAAAGACCGGCTCATCGCACTCATCATGATCGTCGGTAAAGAGTTTGGCAAAGCCAAGGATGTTATTCAGCGGGGTACGGATCTCATAACTCATATTAGTAAGGAAGGTTTGCTTAAGCTGCTCCGTCTCCTGGGCTTTCTTTGTCTCTACTGCCAACCGCTGTTCTGTCTCAACCATGTCAGTGATGTCGCGGAACATTCCGAAATAGCGCTCCACACGCCCATCGGCATCAAGCATCGGCACCATATTGAACAACAGCCATATCTGACGGCCTTTCTTGTCGCGTATCTCTGTCTCCATGGCCTGGGTGATACCATTCTTGGTAAGATGGTCCATACGATTCAACAAACTGTTGACAGTACGGCGGAAACGGGGTGTGGCCAGACGGATGCATCGCAGTTGCGACATACGGAGCCTCTTGCCCGTTTCCCTGTTGATGATTTCAAAGGTATAGGCATGTGGGTAATAGTTTGCCAGCTGTACACCGCTGACGCTCAAGGCATAGTCGATGTTGGCGATATACTGTTTGATATTCTCCGTTGCTTGTTTTAATTTCCTTACTCCATCCTTCTGACGATGGTATGACTCCACCATTTCTGAGATGTCATGCCCCGACATATACACACCTTCTAACTCTCCCTTATCGTTACGGATGGGGTTGATTGTCGACTCATAATACATCTTACCTTTCAAGTCAAACTCTTCAAGACGGTATTCCGGGGTCTGGAATTCACTGAAGTCGATAATGCTTCCGGAAAGTGAATTCTCCATCTCTTCTATAGGAATCTGGCTGTAGAAAGGGTTGTTCTTCAGAATGAAACTGCCGTCGAGCACCTGTTCACGGCTCTGAACGTTAAAGGCCTTGCATGCCCGTTCGTTGATATCGGTAAGCACACCGTTGTTGTCGTAGTACAGCATGTCGAGCAGCGAAGAATTGAAGATGGTGTGATAACGTACTAACAGCTGACGGATTTTCTCCTTCCGACGAAATTCCTCTGTGACATCATGCTGGATACCCATTATCGATGTGGGTATGCCCTCGTCGTTGCGACTGACAATGGAGATGGATATCTCGTAGTGCAGACACTCCGATTCGTTATCAGCCCTGCTACGCATGACGACCTTGCCGGTATCCTGCTTGCAGTCGCAGATATCGAAGACGGTGCTGCGTAAGGCCTCCATGTCGTCACGATGGAAGAACTGTGCAAACTCGGTGGGATTGTATTCACGCCCATATTCACCTGTTTCAGAAAGATAGCAGTAATGGCGCGTCGCTGGATAATAGAACCACAGACGTAGTCTGCCGGTTTTCATGATCAGTGCCAAACGGGTCTTTTGGTTATTGGTATTCATATCTAATGTTTTTTAGCTATCACATATATTATCACCGGAGCGCCCATGACGGGTGTTACAGCATTTAGAGGGATGACGCCATTCTCGCCAGGGAGGAAGCAGATAAGATTGCAAATAAGCGAAATGACAGCACCACAGAGAATGGTGACGGGAAGAAGCACCCGATGGTTGTCAGTGGTGAGAATCAGACGGGCGATATGTGGCACCGCCAGACCGATGAATGCCACCGGACCGCAGAAGGCGGTGGTTATCGCTGTAAGCAATCCCGTTACTATCAGCAACCAGTTGCGGGTACGAAGGATGTTTATACCCAGATTCTCGGCATATCTGTCACCGAGCATTAAGGCATTCAGAGGCTTTATCAGCAACAGGGCACCGACGAGTCCGAGGATAGTGACGGATGCAAAGACGGGCATAGTCTTCATCGACACCCCTCCGAACGATCCCATTCCCCATACCATGTATGACTTTACCCCCTCGTCGGTAGCGAAGAAATTAAGCAGGGAGATGGCTGAGTTGGAGATATATCCTATCATGATGCCGATGATGAGCAGCATCACGTTGTTTCTTACTATACTGGAGAAGAAGAAAATGATGGCCATGACTGCCATAGCTCCTGTGAATGCTGCTATCAGTATGGCCACGAACCCCGAGATGCTTACCGAACCGGCAGATATGCTTCCACCAAGGATGAGCATCACCAGGGCCACTCCCAGACCGGCACCACTGTTGATGCCGAAGATGCTCGGACCGGCGAGAGGATTACGGAAGGCTGTCTGGAGTATCAGACCACTGACGGCCAGGGCTCCACCACAGAGCACCGCTGTGATGGCTTGTGGGAGACGGGACTCAAGGACGATAAACCGCCACGAGGCTTTTTCGCTCTCATCACCGAGGAGGATGCTGAACACATCTGAGACAGGAATCCGGATAGACCCCATCACGAGATTAAGGATGAAGAGAATGACTATCAGCAGCCCTAATCCGAGGCAATATGATATGCCTTTGCTCATTTCTGATGCAAAAATACAAAAAAAATCTCAAATGTCATACGTTATTTCCCGTTTTTTTGTATCTTTGTAGCCAAATAAGAATATAACTAAGACGGATTATGAAGAAAAGGACTTTAACTAGTATTATTATTTGCTGTGCTGTTGGTGTTGTCTTGGCTCAGAACAGTGTTGCACCAGCCATCCCGCGTGATGCGAAACTTGAGGCGAAGATTGAGAAAACTCTCAAGAAGATGACCCTCGACGAGAAGATCGGACAGATGCTCGAACTGAACCTCGACATTATGGGTAAATACGATGATACGGGTAAGTGGCAGCTCAACGAGACGATGCTCGACACTCTGATTTCGAAATGGAAGGTGGGCTCAATCCTCAATGCCCCAGGCACTCGCGCCTCAAGTGTTGACCAGTGGCAGGAATGGATAAAGCTGATTCAGGAGAAATCAATGAAGTATATCGGTATACCTGATATCTATGGTCTCGACCACAACCACGGTGTTACATATACTCAGGGAGGAACACTCTTCCCACAGCCAATCAACTTGGGTGCATCGTTTAACACAGACCTCGCCTTCACAGGTGCTGAGATAACAGCGTATGAGAGTCGCGCTGCTAACTGTCCCTGGGTGTATAATCCTGTGGTGGATTTGAGCCGCGACCCACGTTGGCCACGTGTGTATGAGAGCTTCGGTGAGGATGCCATCCTGAATTCAAAGATGGTGACGGCAGAGATAAAGGGTTATCAGGGCGATGATCCAAACCATATCGACCGTTTCCACGTAGGTACCAGCACAAAGCACTATTTCGCCTACGGAGCCCCTTGGACCGGTAAGGACCGTACTCCTGCATATCTGTCTCCACAGATGATACGCGAGAAGTATTTCGAGCCTTTCAAGTCTGCTGCACTCGCTGGAACACTGACGATGATGGTTAATTCGGCATCTGTCAACGGAGTGCCCGTCCATGCCAGCTATGACTATCTCACAAAGTGGTTGAAAGAGGACTTGGGATGGGACGGAATGCTCGTTACCGACTGGGCTGACATCAATAACCTCTATACCCGTGAGAAGGTAGCAAAGGATAAGAAAGACGCCATCCGTATTGCAATCAACGCAGGTATCGACATGTCGATGGACCCATACAGCGTGGAGTTCTGCGTGTTGCTGAAGGAACTGGTTAACGAAGGTAAGGTACCTATGAGCCGTATCGATGATGCCGTTCGCCGCATCCTACGTGTAAAATATCGTCTTAATCTCTTTGCAGAACCGAATACCGGCGGCAAAGGCTTTGAGAAGTTCGGATGTGATGAGTTTGCTGCAAAGGCTCTCCAGGCTGCAGAAGAGAGTGAGATTCTGTTGAAGAACGATGGTATTCTGCCTCTCGTTACGGGTAAGAAGATCCTGCTCACCGGTCCTAATGCCAACCAGATGCGCTGTCTGCATGGTGGATGGAGCTACACCTGGCAAGGCTCGAAAGCTGAGGACCTCGCAGAGAAATACAACACCATTTATGAGGCTCTATGTAATAAATATGGTAAGGAGAATATCATCCTTGAGCAAGGTGTGACATATAATGAGGACGGAGCTTACTATGATGAGAACGAACCTCAGATAGAAAAGGCAGTTGCAGCAGCTGAAAAGGCTGATGTCATCATCGCTGCCATTGGTGAGAACTCGTATACAGAGACACCGGGTAACCTTTCTGACCTTTGGCTTTCAGAGAACCAGCGTAACCTCGTGAAGGAACTGGCAAAGACGGGTAAACCCATTATTCTGGTACTCAATGAGGGGCGTCCTCGTCTGATTGCCGACATCGAACCTTTGGCAAAGGCTGTGGTTAATATCCTTATCCCTGGCAACTACGGTGGTGATGCTCTCGCCAACCTTATTGCTGGTGATGCCAACTTCTCTGCCAAAATGCCTTATACCTATCCTCGTGAGATCAACTCGCTGAACACCTATGATTATAAGGTTTCTGAGGAGGTGGGTACTATGGCTGGTGCTTACAACTATGACGCGAAGGTTTCGCTACAGTGGCCATTCGGTTACGGTATCAGCTATACCACATACGAGTATTCCAATCTGAAGGTTGACAAGACATCATTCACTGCCGATGATATCCTTACCGTTACCGTGGATGTCAAGAATACTGGCAGTCGAGCTGGTAAAGAGGCTGTACTACTCTATTCAAGCGACCTTGTGGCAAGTGTTGTTCCTGACAACAAGCGTCTGCGTGACTTCACTAAGATTGCACTGGAACCAGGCGAGTTAAAGACAGTCACATTTCTGTTGCCTGCAAAGAATCTCGCCTTTGTAGGTGCTGACGGTAAGTGGATTCTCGAAGAGGGTGATTTCATTTTGAAGGTAGGTAATCAGACAGTACCTACAGCTTGTTCTCAGACGAAAGTATGGGATGAACCGAATATTTAAGAAGGAAATAGTTACTATGGAAGAGAATGATAAGCAGCAAGGGCTGCAGATAGAGTTGCCAGTAGATGTGGCACAGGGTGAGTATGCAAACTTCGCAATCATCACCCACGGATCGAGCGATTTTGTGATTGACTTTGCACGCGTACTTCCTGGTGTCCCAAAGGCACAGGTGAAGAGCCGCGTAATCCTGGCTCCAGAACATGCAAAGCGTCTTCTGGGTGCTCTTCAGGAGAATATTTATCGTTACGAGCGTGAGTTTGGTGAGATAAAGATTCCTAATCAGGAACCTCGCACTATCTCACCATTTACACCTAAGGGAGACGCTTGAAATAGCGTGGAGGATTGAGCCCTTCTATCTCGGGATGGAGAATGCTGATAAAGTCGTTCAGCAACCAGTCGGGATGGAAGGGTGTCTCTTCATAAAACAGGCCTAGTTCCACGTTACATCCATAGGCCTCGTGGTTACGCCAGGCTTTGAATTGACTGTATCCGTGGTGGTCTTCAAGCAACTCCTGATAAGTGATATCATGGTCGCTGCTATAGCGGAAGAGCCATACGTCGGCCTCACCACCTTTCTCCAGTACGGCCTCGAAAGGCAAGGAAACAGAGCCACTATGAGTACCAGTATTCCAAGGGCTGATGCCTCCCGCATCCCGTACCATCTGGCCAATGGTACTCTTGCCGCCAGGAATATACCATACGCTGCCAGTAATCTTGTCAAGAAGTACTGAGGGGCTGTTCTTGACTTTTTGGACCGCAGCTTTAAGTGACTGATAGTTGTTATCTGTGACGTTGAAGAGACTGTCGGCACGCTGTTCACATCCGAATAGCATACCATAGAATCGTATCCACTCGGCACGGGCCAACGGTGATGGTTCCATATATTCGGCACATTCCACGATGGGGATATCAATCTCTTCGAGTTTTCCGTAGCCTCCGCTGTTTTCGAATGGAGAGAGGAAAAGCACGTCAGGGCGCTGGTCGATGATCTTCTCGATGACAGGACTCATACCATCGCCAACATCGGAGATACAACCTTCTTTAACCTGTTGCTGAATCCATGGTATCTTGATATATTTAAGGTCAGCAACACCTGAGATACAGTCTTCTTTGCCAAACTCCATAAGCATAGCACAATGAACGGTAGTAAACATCACTGCCTTTTTCACTGGTGTACGGATGATGGTACCATCAGGCAGATGCGGAGGGAGGTTGCGGTCGGATGGAACGAGAACATAACGATGAAGGGTCATGCCCTCTTTCCACGGGTTTTTCAGTGATGCCACAGTGTAGCCATCATATCTCACGACACTTAGCTGTGTGGCATACTTAAAGGTAACAGAGTCACCCGCCGCATCTGCAGAGGAGGTTCTTCCCCCTCTGCATGCAGCGAGCAATACTGCTAACAATATTAAATTAACGTATCTCATCTATTAATAAGAGCAAGGTTACTTCTCGATAACGAGATCATCGATGCAGAGATAGGCAGGTGTGGTTACGCCATAGTCATTCTTCTTGGTACCTTCGAATGAGAATGCGATACTCTTGATATTCTTGAAGGCATCAACATTGCTAAGGTCACAGTATTTCCATTCCTTTACATAGTCACCGTCTTTTGCGAGGAAAAGCTCAAAGCGTGCACCGCTATCACCCTCTGCAGGTGTTGGATAGAGGACACACTTGAACCAGTCGTCAGCACTAAACTTACCAGGAGTCATGCCATCGCCATTTAGGATAGCATCAACAGTCCAGGCACTATTGGTATACCAGAACCCCTTTACTGTTACGGCTGTCTCGAATTCGATAGTCTCACCATAGGTCTGGACGATACCGAAGTTCTTGCCACTCTTGGCTTTACCAGTGATATTGTTGTACTGGTCTGGGGTGAGTGAGGCGTAGGTTGTCTCCGTACGGTTAGAGATGGCATATCCTGACCAACTGCCCCATGAGGGAGTGTAGTTTACCGGGAAAGTGACACCACTCTCTTTGTAGTTACAAGCATAGGCTGTAGAGCCCCAGTTGTCAAATGGAGTACCAGTCTCATCACCGATCCAGAATCCCTGGGTATTGAGGGTCGCATTCTCAAAACCGATTGTAACAGTAGCTTTTCCACCATCTACAGGATTGTCTTTCTCGTTGCAAGATGTCAGTGACATAGCAGCGCCACATACGATAGCTGCCATTGCGAATAACTTGATTGTCTTCATAATGATTCTTGTTTTTATGTGAAACATGTTATTTAATGATATATTTCTTTCCATTCTTTATATACAGGCCTTTTTCAGGAGTCTTGACTTTTCTGCCTTGAAGGTCATAAACCGCACACGGTGCCTGTCCCCCTGTGAGGTTTTGGATGCCAGAGACGCAGTTTCTGATTGCGTCGAGTGATTCTTGGAGATGAATATCTTCAGCACCTCCAAATTCTGTGGAAGTCTCACCCCACCAGTTTGGTGCAGGACACTTCTGGTTCAGACCGGTATATACTCTTATAAAATCTACGAAATCGAGATTTACGGGTTTACGCTCTTTGTCCACAGCCCATGAGATATCTATGCCACAGCCCTCATAATTGAAAGAGTTCTCATCGGCATCGTCGGTGAAATTGGGCAGGTTGTCAGCATAACCATATCTGAAACCGATAAGCACAAAATACCATGAGCTCCAGTTCGGGTCTACCGTTGATGAGAGGTCTGTCATATTGTTCGGCAGACGGGTGCCTTTGAAGGTCAGACCGTCTTCGAGCCATTCTGGGTAATATTCCTGAGTATGCCAAGGCATTATACGGTCTATTGTTCCGCTATTGCCTCTGTTGTCTGTCCAGGGGATTGCTCCCATGGGATTCTTGCGGTAGGTGATCTCATAGCCATAGTCCACCTTGCCTATGCTGTCAACATCACAGCTGCCACTGATCTCATACCAAGGGTCATCAGGAAGCCCATTGCCATTAACATCTTTCGACACCATAACGATACCAGCCTCGTTCATGCCTCCAAAAACCTGATTTGTCTGTTCCTGATATGCATTACCCCAGATCGCAAAGTCACGTTTTCCTGGGAGGTTCGCAATGGAATGGTCGAAATGGAAGGTGATATATCCTCCCCATCCTCCAAGAGCTACAAGATGAGCATCGGTTTTAGGCTCAGCATAACTTTTACCAGCGATATTGTCGTTACACTTACGGATCATGTCTGCCTCAGTGTCTCCTGCTTCATATTCTGGCAGGTCATTGACAAACTGTCCTGGGGCAGGGCGGTATTCATCTACTGTCTGGATATATTTTGAGTGTTCAGGAACGTTGTCCATTCTCTGGGCAGAAATGGGAATAAGGGGTAAAAGAGAAAGGTTAAAGGACAAACTAAATACCTTAATCCATTGTTGAAGTCCTTTTTTGTTTATATCACACTTTATCTGCATACGTTTATCATTTTTCATTTTTCTTATATAAGAATACCGCATGGGCTGGTATGTCGCCAGTCTTTACTTTCCAGTCGAAGGCGCCGTCAGGGAGGAAATGAAGCAGTTCACCACTGGACACGTAGTTTTTTGCATCCATGATATAGAAATCGTGATGGATAGGGTTTACGATGATGCCGTATGGCATACGGATTTTACTGATCTCTGGCGCATCAGAGAGACTGGTGCTTACAATCTGGTGGGTTCGTACGTTGATGATACCATAGGTGACGGTATTCGTCATCGTTATCTCGCTCCATTGACTGCCATAGAAATAGAGTGAGTCGCCAACGATGCAGAGATCGCTGACTGGCTGATCCAGCCGTCCTGTCACCTGCATCTTACCATCAGCTCCCTTACTGAGCCAGTAGATCTTTGCTTCCATATCCACATAATTGCCACGCGAGGTCACCCAGAGCTGATCGTACTTATCTTTCTTTATCCTGTGCAGGTTTGGAGCCACAGCGATTCTCTCCGTTTCCTGCATATTATCGAGATCTATGACACTTATTGTACTCTCATAACCCTGGCCTGTCATACCTTGATAACCTCCACTATTTGCCACATATAGCTTATTACCGATGACAGCCATCTCCTCGGGCTGGTAACCAACAGAACAGGAATCAACCTTCTCAAGACTGAGAGTGTCAACCTTATAGACGCTACCCAGAGGACTGCTGCTACCGGTATATACATATCCCACATAAGAGGAAACGTATGCGTATCGGTCTTTAAAGGTAACATATCTGCAATTAGGTATGTCTACCTTTCCTATCCTTACTGCATCGTCGGCCTGAGCCACCTCCACCTTGTTTGAACAGTTAATTACAAGCCAGAGCCGTGAGCCGTATAT